>ERZ1643251.30-NODE-30-length-283533-cov-30.678924_pt1 | contig 283533 bp, 293 predicted proteins | sample MGYA00579261_ERZ1643251 | MGnify/ENA primary metagenome ERZ1643251 (study PRJEB29033, sample SAMEA4952267) | chicken gut metagenome | biome: Broiler Chicken; feature: Gastrointestinal Tract; material: Caecum | place: Ireland | collected 2018 | study: Broiler... | reverse complement strand
TCATAAGTTCCTCATCATGGAAAGTTTCCATTTACACAGAATTTAGGACACACTCTGTATTTGAACGAAGAAGAATTTTTACAAGACCAAATTGATAATTTAAAGAAATTAATAGTAAAAGAGCCATAGCAAGCTCTTTTCTTTATTTTTGTATTTCATCAATAAAATTAAAATCCAAATAAACATAATCATCCATATTATAGTGCAAATTATTTTTTATCATTTTATTTGCAATTTTACAACATTTAGAAATTCTTATGCCATTATATAATGGATCAATATATCTGATTTTTGCACCATGATGAACATAATATACATTTTTTGGCTTTTCTTTTGATTTTTTTATTTTTTTCGAGTTCTTCCAAATATTAAATATATCCTTGTACTCGGAAGATTCTATAATTTTAATTACATCACTTTCTTTTAATTCATATAAATCTTTTTTTGATATTTTGAGCATTTAGTCTTTTTAAAATATCTGCAATAAATTGCATAGAATATCTAGTTCTATCTTCACGATATATTACTGATAATCTACTTGTTATTTTTACAAAAGTTCTAGCAATATTTTTTGTTTTAAACCCTAACTCTATTTCATTTGTTTCATTCTTTTGAATTTCTATGTCATTATAAATTTCTTTTATACCATCGACATTTAATAATTTATAAGTAAATAAAGCATTTGATAAGGAATATTCTAATCTATCGGCTGATAGTTTTGGAGTATCATTATCTGCTATTGGATAAAGATGGTAGTTATCAACTTCTGATATATCAATATTATCTTTTTCTAACAGTGTCATTATTTCTTTAGAATTTTTAATCATATCTGTTGTTAAATCTTCTGTTGATTCTTGTGTCATATAATCGCCATTTAAGAAATCTACACAATGTTTAAATACTGGTGTTGCTATATCGTGAAACAATCCAGATAAAGTTTGCTTTTTGTCTTTGGTAAAATGCCATATAATTAAAGCAACTGCTACTGAATGATCTAAACTTGAAAAGAAAAATTCACTTTCAAACAAGTCAGAATATATAGTACCACAAGTAACACTGATATAAGACTGTTTTAATAATTCTTTTGTATTTATATATTCATTTAGCCACATTGGAAAATTAGGCTCTAAAATTTTAAAATATTCTTTAATTTCTTTACTTATATTATCATAATAATTACTCATTTATGTTTTACTCCTTCTAAGTTTAATTATGGCAAAATTGCCACAATTAGATTTATTCATTTAATTCAAAATTTTTCTTTTCTTCTTCAACAGCACTAATTAATTCTTGTTCTGTTGGCATATGTAATTTGTATTCAGAAGAAAATATTGTTTTATTATTTTCAGGTAAAGTATATTTTACAACTGTTTCATTTTTATTTGTTGATAATAATATTCCTACTGTTTGATTTTCATCTTCTTGTTTTATCTCTCTATCATAGTAATTTACATACATTTGCATTTGACCAATATCTTGATGACTGACTTTTCCTATTTTTAAATCAATTATAACAAAGCATTTTAAAAGTCTGTTATAGAAAACTAAGTCAGGATAAAAATGATCTTCTTCTAGTGTTAATCTAACTTGATTACCTACATAACTAAAACCTTTGCCAAGTTCTAGCAAAAACTCTTTTAAATGTTCTATGATATTTTTTTCTAAATCACTTTCTAAATAATTTGTATTTTCTTTTATATCCAAAAACTCTAATACAAAGGGATCTTTTACTAAATCTTTGCTTGTTCTTAAAATTTGTCCTTTTTCAGATAATTCTAATATTTTAACTTTATCTGCTGACAAAGTTAATCTTTCATATAGCAATGAATCTCTTTGCCTTTGAAGTTCTCTAACACTCCATTTAGAGTTAATAGTTTCTTTAATATAAAAATTCCTTTTAGGCTCTTCCTCTATTTTTAATATTTCTAAATAATGCGACCAACTTAATTGCGACGACACTGTTGTCGCAATTGGAAAATAGATATAAAACTTTCTCATTCTCTCTAAATTTCTTTTAGAAAAGCCTTTACCAAATTCATTAGTTAATTTTTGTGATAGTTTTTCTAAAACGGCATCACCATAACTTGCTCTTTCATCGCCTTGTTGTATTTCCATAATTGCTTTTCCTATATTCCAATATAAACTAAGCATTTCGGTATTGACTGTTTGATATACTTTATTTCTACTATTTATAACTAATTCTTTTATATCATTAAATATGTGATTTATTTCATTATCATTATTTATCAATTCATTACTCATTAGCTTCCTCCAATCATATATTAAAGACTTCGTATGTATAAATTATATAATAAATAGTAAAATTTTTCTATACTCCCAATTGAAATTTAACAAGAATTCATATATAATATTTTTAGAAAGAGAACAAAGTTCGTGACTTGTAAGTTATGCGCTCCATTGACGAATCTGTTCGAACTATTCGGACATTGATATATAGAAAATCAATCGAAAGATTGGTTTTTTTGTATTTTCAAAAAAATCATCCTAAAGGAAGGATGGTGTGAAATGATTAAAATACTCTCGCAAGAATTAGAAATGGAGAAATCCTTAAAACAAAAAATTAGCTTTATCTGTGAGTTTTGTAAAACTACTCCTACTTTTATTAATGGTAGTATCAGAAAGATTGATAAGTCTAATTTAAATTATATCGAATCACATAAAATTATCATTAAAAATATAACATTTCTTGCTTTTAATTACTCAACAGATATTTATATCAAAAATTTAACTAATAAGGTTAAAATATCTGAATTAGAAGATTACATCAATAATATAAGCGTTAGATAAAAAGTAAAGTGCACAATAGTTGGCATGAATGTTCAAAAAAATGTAGTTTCAATTGAAACTGCACTTTTTTGAACATTATAAAAGAAAAAAATTAACAAATTATCTTGATATAATTATTTCCATCTGCCAAAATGTATTTGCTTATCAATATCAGGAAAACATTGCTCTAATTCTTTTTCATTTGGATCAGCATATCCAATTCCAATAAATACAGGAATCATATATGTTGGTGGTACTTTTAACTTTTCTTTTACTATATCATGTTCTTCGTTTAATGGTATTCGCATAGAACAAGAAAGTCCTTCAGCTGCTGCCGCTAAAAAAATATTTTCTATAACACACCATATTGTTGAAAAAGGATTTAATTTAGATACTGAATCTCCATTTAATTCTTTTGATTTAAATACAGGGATTATTACATAAGGAGCATCTTTTAACATTGTAAACTGTCTAGGCATTGCATGGGCATACATCAACTGACCTAATGTAATTGGATATGGTCTTGGAACATTCAAATATTTTTCTACATCAAACCTATCTGCTATCTTTTTTGCATGTTCAAAAGCATATTCTTTTTCTTCATCAGTTTTTAAAATAATATAACTCCAATTACGATTATGATTCCATGTTGGGGCTTTATTACCCGCTTCTAAAATTCTTTTGATTTTATCAAAATCGACATCCTTATCTAAAAATTCTCTTGATGTTCTTCGTTTATTTACTACATCATAAAATTCCACCTTTATTTCCTCCTAACATTTTTATTTCGTAATTTCTTCATGATAGAAATAATTGACTACTATTGGTGGCTCATTGATACCTCGTTTTAGTGAATCATCATTTCTAACATATTCTAAATTTTGATCTTTACAAAATTCTCTTATTTCTTTATCTAATTGTTCCCAATAATTTCTTTTAGTTTTATTGTAAATTTCATCATATATTGGATAAAGATTAGGGTAATGATTTTTAATAAACTCTAATATTCTAGCTTTATAATCTCCTCGTAAATTCAGATTTTCAAGCCATACTAAATTACAATAATCTTTGCATTTTAATATTATTTCTTTTACATTAGTTATTTCTGGAAATATGGGAGATATAAAACACGTTGTTCTAATTCCTGCATTATGTAATTTTTTCATAGCTTCTATCTTTCTTTCAATTGACACTGAATTATCCATTTCATTTCTAAAATTTTCATCTAAAGTATTGATAGAAAATAAAACTCTTGCATCTTTATAAGTTCTAATCAAATCTATATCTCTAATAACTAAATCTGACTTTGTCGCAATACTGATTTTACAACCACTTCCTTGCATCTCTTCTAAAAATGTCCGCGTTCTCTTATACTTTTTTTCAAGTGGCATATAAGGGTCAGTTACTGAACCAATAAATAATTCTTTACCTGAATACTTTTTAGGATTCTTGATAGTTTCCCAATACTTAACATCTACAAATGTTCCCCAATCTTCAGAATGATCTGTAAATCTTTTCATAAATGAGGCATAACAATATTTACAAGCATGAGTACACCCAACATAAGGATTAACTGAATAATCTGATACAGGTAGATTAGACTTTGTAAGTATTCCTTTTACTTTTACTTCTTTTACTATCATAATTACTTTTGGCCTTTAGGACAACACACAGTTGTACGAGAGGCTATTTTTATTCTCTCTAGATCACTACCACATTTAGGGCAAGTTTTACTGTCATATAATCTCAATGTGTGCATATCTGCCTTCTCCTTTCAAATATTCATCATAGGTGGCTGATTCATTAACTTGTATATAATGATTTAAAACTCCTCTTATAGAACTTAATAACCTTTTTATTTTACTGTTATTCAAATATCCTGCTTTTCTTCGTGGAGATATTCTTGCATCAAATAAGATTTCATCAGCATAGATATTTCCAATACCTGCAATAGCTGATTGATTTAAAAAAACTTCTTTTATTGATTTTCTATTATGTTTATCAAGCAATTCCTTTAAAAGTTTTTCATTTAAGTTTTTATCATCATATTCATAACCCAATTTACTAATTCCTGTAACATCATCTTTTTCATCTTTCTTCAAATAATATATTTTTCCTAATCTTCTAACATCTATATATCTGAATTCTTCATCATTATCAAATTTCATAATAAAGTGGGTATGCTTGATTTTTGGTAAAGTCTTAAGGCAAGTAATAAGTTGCCCAACCATTCTAGGATGGATAAAAAGAGTAGATCCATCATCAAGTAGAAACAATAGTATTTTCCCTCGTCTTTTAAAATCAATAATTGTTTTATCAATTAATTTTTTTAGCAATTCATCTTTTGTAATATTTATTAATATATCTTCTTTTTCCAGAATTACACTTGTTATTTTTCTATTAGCTAGATGTGGTTTTAAAAAATGCTTAACACTTTCAATCTCTGCTATTTCTGACATAATTACCACCTATTTTTATGAATCCTATTTTTATCAAATTCCACTTCTTTAGGATAATAGGCATTATCACCAGGATAACCTATTCCTATAATGCAAGGTATAACATAACCACTTTTACATTTTATTAAATTAAATATTTGTTTTTCTTCTTCACGACTTGGAACATGCATAGAACATTCTAAACCTAAATCAGTAGCACTCAAAAACATATTTCCTATAACGCACCAAGTATCAGCATAGTGCATTAATTGAAAGTTACTTGTTGCTTTAAATAGATTATTTTCTCCGATAACAGGCAATATAAGATACTTTGCTTCTCCAATCATACTTCTTTGTCTAGGAAAAGCATATTTACACATATCTTCATAAGGATTTCTAGGCTCGTTTGGGTTAGCACTATAATTAGCAACACATTTTGAAATTATACTTTTTGTCGTTTCATCATCTATAACGACAAAATCCCATTGTCTTAAATAATTATTTGATGGAGCAAATGTTCCTGCTTCAATGATAGCTTCAATATCTTTATAATCAACTTCCTTATTACTAAATTCTCTTGTTATTCTTCTATTCTTAATGACATCATTAAATTCCATTACTTAACACCTTCCTCCAATTTATTTAATACTTCTCTAAATTTAGATAACATTTCTTCTACACTAGAATATCCTAAAGTTGTTGCCATCATTTCTTGAGTTTCATCTCTACCTAAATCTAAATGCCTTATCATATCTTTTGCTTTTTTAGATAAAGCTAATTCATTACATTTAACATCATTCTTATTTATACTCTTGATAATTAATTCTTTCCTTTCAAGTATTTTAAGAACATCAATTAATGATGTATGTTTGATTTTCAGTATATCTGCAATATCCTTTTGACTTAATTTATCATTTGATTCATCAATAACTAATAGTACTTGTAATTGTGAAAATGTAATATCATATTCTTTTAATCTATTATTTAAGTCATTAATTAAATAATTTGATATTTGTTTTATTAACTGTCCTATATTTTCCATCTTCCTCCTCCTTTTGGTAGGCTCCTACTAATTATATCATTTTTTAAACTTAATTGCTATATACTTTTATAAAATTCCTCCAGTAAAAAAGCAAATCATCTATAAAATGATCTGCTAGATAAATTGCTATTTTTTAAGCAAACTATTAATTGTAATTTATGTTCTTATTATAGTTCTTCAAATTTAAAGCCTTTAATATTATTTTCTTCTATAACCTTCTTAAAATCTTCAGTAACATAATTTAGATTATTTGGAAATTCATTTTATTAATTCCATAATTCTTCCAGAAGATGTAAAACGTTTAAACTCTGATTTATCATAATCGAGGCAATCAATTATATTAGTAATATTTACTACATATAAATTTTCATTTTCACTTTTAATTTTAAACATTTGTGCTTCATTTTTTATATATTGATACAAAACCCTATAACTTTTTTCATTAAGAATAAAAGAACTAATCTGAACACTAAATACATCTCCAATAGGCTTGTCTACTTCATCTTTATATTCACTAGGATAAATTTTTGACAAAATTTCTTTCTTTTACAGGAACACCATTAAACTTATATGACTTATAACCATCTTTAGGTATTGGCTCATAAGTTCTATAAGTATGATCCATCCATAATTTATATACTTTAGGCATAATTACATCTCACTTTCAACTTGCTAATATAAATCAAGTACTTTTTGTAAAATTTTAAAACTTTTTTATTAGATAATTTTTAGACATGCTAACGCAGACCTATTGCTAGATCTTTTTTTGACATTTTAAGTTTAAGACCTACCAAGTACCTAATTCTATATACATCTTCTTTAGTATACCATAATATTGTCTTAAAAACTTATTTAATCCTGCTATTTTTGCTGATTTCTTACATTTTCCTTCGGTTTCTTTTTTTACTATATAATCATACACTTCACAATCAACTCTACAAAATGATTTGATAGATTGCATAACTTCAAATCCTGTTTTCCTTAAATATTTATTGCCACGTTTAGAAATATGCCTATTTGTTGCCTCATACTTTCCTGACTGATATGGTGGTGAATCTATTCCCGCATAAGCGATTAGACTACCAGCATTTTTAAATCTCCTTATATCTCCAATTTCTGCTATTAAAAGTGGTGCTAATCTATTTCCAACACCTTTCATATTTCTAACTTCTTTATATTCATCCATACTCTTGGCAATTTCATTCATCTTTGTTATAATTTCATTAGTTGTTTCAATCAAATTGATTAAAGCAACCACACGACTATTTAAAATAAGTTGTGTGCTTGAATTTGATGGACAAGAAGGAACTGATTTTTTAGCTAATTCGTAAACTTTTATAGCTAAATTTCTGCCAGCTCTTTTTTGTCCTAATTTTTTTGCAATTTTATCAACTTCATTTAAAAATGTCTCTAATTTCTTTTTTCTAATAATCTTCGGATCACTAAACTTTTCAAATATTTTTAATCCTACAACAAAGTTACATTCTTCTAATAGTTGATAATATCCAGGAAATAACATATCTGATAAATCAGAAAAATCTACTTTTTGTTGTACTTTCATAGAGTTTAAGGAAAAATATTGCCTTGATAAAAACCTTAATTCTTTATATTTTTCTTCTTCAACAAAATTAGCTTTAAGTTTGTACCAGTTATCACAAGTATATTCTGCTAATTTTAATGAATCTTTTTTATCAGTCTTTGCTTTTCTTAAACTCCTGTCTAAATACTTTTTAATCTTTAAGGCATTTTCTGCTACTACGCAATAACCTTTATCCAATAAATAAGTTAATATTGGTAAATGATATGTTCCTGTTTGTTCAAGGACTATTTTCAAATCTTCTTTAGGGAATTTTTGTAATTTTTTAACAAACTTCTCTAAATCTTCAATATCATGATTAACATCAAAAGGCATTTCTATTACTTCTCCCTCAATACTTACTATTGCTACTGTACTTTTACCTTTTGATACATCAATTCCAACTCCATACTTCATTTTTTAATCCTTCCTATTCTTTTATTTATGATTGGTTCTAACTCTTCTACAATCTCTCAGTTTGGTTCTTTACACGAGCATTATTTCATTCTCAACTTGCTTAATCGAATATTGAATGTAGAGGTTAGTTAACACTTTGTAGGACGAGTACTTTAACTCCAATTACTATACGTTAACCAATCCTACTACAATCATAATAAAAAGAAGTGTAATTTTCAATCTATCTACTAGATCTACTTCTTACACTTTTATAGTACCAAATTACTATTTATTATAATTAATCAATTCTTTTTCCTGTCTTTGTATCAATAAAATATCTTCCTGTATTATCACAACAAAATTCTAAATCAGTACCTACTGGCATATTATAGATACTTAAAACAGCAGGTTCAATGTTAGCAAGAGTGTTAAAATCTACTATCATTGAATTATTTGGATTATTCAAGTATTCTTGTGTATCTTTATCTCCAATAACCCTCCAACCATTATCATTTTCGTTTTTGCTTTCTTCTCTAAAAATCCATCTTAATTTTGACTCTCCATTATAAATAGATCTTGTAATAATACACCCTCCGGCATTTTTTATAAAAATTTTATTTTCTTCTTTTTCTTTCTTTTTTAATTTATCGAATATACCCATATCTAATCTCCTTTACATTATTATATATTATTCAATTTTTCTAAAACGCTTTTTGCTTCTGTTCGTACACCGGAATATTCTAAATCCATATGTTTTTCTATAAGTGGTATTATACTTTTATCTTTATAATATCCTAATGCTCTTATTGAAGGTGTTTTTATCTTATCATTTTCTAATCTATTTACTATAACTAGTTTGGCTTCTTTTATTTTCCACTTTCCAAGCATTACCATTACCAAAGAGAATTTATCATTTTCCTTGATAAGGTCTATATAAAAAGATATTTTACTTTTATCGCCAATTTTAACAAACGCATTATCTAAAACATTTTCTATAACATCTGTTAAAGCATTATTTTTCTTTAAATCAAGATACCATTTTTCTAAAAAATCTGAACATTCTTTATTATTCTTTCTATAAAATTGTTGCTGTATTAAATTTAAACTTATTCCAACATTTTCAAACAAGGGAATATACTTTGTTAAAATAGGAATACATCTATCATCTATAATTTTTTGATAAAATAAATCAGCTAAATAATTGCTTTCAACACCTAATTTATCTAATAATTCTTTTCGCATTTTGTCTGCTAATTCATAATCCTTTTTGTTTGTTCCAAATTTTCTGTTTTCTGTTTCCTTTTTAATACTATCCTTATATAAAACATTTATATATTTTTTCATTATATTTTCTCCGTTTCTAAAAATTACAATTAATAATTAGTTTCTAATCACATTTATTTCATTAATCTTTATTCCAAATATATAGAATGTACTTTTTACTTTATATAATTGTCCTGTTTGAATATCTATATCATAATTTTGTTTAACATTATATCCTATACAAAATAAAGGATCATATAAATTTTTATGCCTTTTATAATCTATACTTAATAAAGCAAACCAAAATATAATAATTATTGATACTATTTCTAATAATAGTTTTATATTTCTTTTAAATTTAGAAATTTGATACAGTTTTATACTACTAAATATCATACTTATAATTGATACTGTTAATAAAATAATTTCTATCCAACCAAACATATTAGTAATAATAAATTTCAAAAATATGATTGTTATTAATCCTAAAATAAATAAAACATAATATAATATATTCCTATCTTTCATATTACATATCACCTCTAAATTATAATTATAATATAATGCCTAATGCACCCAGTATTAATAGAAAAATGCCAATAATTAGTGTTCCATTTAATTCTTTTATAGTTACTAATTCTGGATTATCTTTTTTAAAATATATAGTTACTTCCCTTTTTAAATTTCTATTTGCAATATTACCATAAGCAACAGATATATTTTCCAATGAATACGCTATATATTCTTTATCATCATTTTTATATTTAACTTTATATGGATATACTTCCACTCCCATATAACTTTTAACTGAATTACCATATCCAATAATAGTACCTCTAGCCTTTTTTCCAAAAACTATAAAAGTTAGTCTCTTATAAATTATAAAAATTGATATAGCAGATAAAATTACTCCTAATATAAACATTTCTACCTCACTTTCAGATTACTATTTAACGATTTGTTTATTGTGCTAATTATACCATTAAAACAAAAAATAATCTAGAAAAAAACGAATACTTTAAAGTTAATAATGAAGAATTTATGATTTTAACTCCTCAAACAACTGGTTTTGCAATAAAAATACTAAAATAAGAAATGGAGAATGCAATCAATTAATGAATAATGAGAAAAAATTATATAGGATTTAGGTTTTATATGAGAGTTTCATTGTAACACATAAGCAAACACATCATCGATATCATAGTAAAATTCCCCACTCCTTTTTATTCTTTAATATAAGAAAAGAGGCTACCATTTCTGATAATCCCTAATAAAAACCATAAATTTTAGATCCAGTAATTATAAATTCTAATCCATCTTCTTTTTATTACTCTTTAATAAATAAATAGACAAACAACTCAATCCTATCCCTAACATAGTAATTGCATTATTCACATCAATTTGTTTTAATACAGATGTAACTATAATACAAATACCCATTGCAAGACCAACTCCGATTAAAGAAACATTAATAATATCATCTACTTTACTATTGTCTTGCTTAATTTGTGCATTTAATAGTTCTTCCACAGAAACATCTAAAATTTCTGCTAGCTTTGGGATAGAATTAACATCAGGACAAGATAAATTCCTTTCCCATTTTGACACAGCTTTATCAGTAACATTCATTTTTTCTGCTAAATTATTTTGTGTCATATTTTTTTCTTTTCTTAGAGAACTAATCGTTTCCCCAAGAGTTTTATTTGACATATAAAATCACTCCTTTGATAGTCAATTCTATTTTACTACTAATATTTCATAAATTAAACCGACAGTTAGTTTATTTTTATAAACCTTTAGTTTATTACACAAATTATTAATTATTTTTAATTACCATTTTCCCTTTTTATTTTTCATAAATATTTTATAGCAATCATAAAATATACTAGGTGATAGTATGAAAGAAACATACTCTTTTGGAAGAGATACCTATATTTATGATTATAAAATGGGGGCAGGAAAAAAAATTTCTAACTACATTCCCCTCGCCCCGCAACAAGAACAAAAAAATGTTGTAGGAATTGAAAGTATTATGATACCTAAACCAATATTCGATGATCCTAATTATTGCGGTAGTAATAAATTAAGAGGTAAAGTTATTATTTTAACTGGTGGAGATTCTGGATTAGGAAGAGCAGCAGCAATAGCATTTGCAAAAGAAGGCGCTAATTTAGTAATTCCTTATTATAATGAAGATGATGATGCTAATTTAACTAAAAAAATTATCGAATATTATGGGACTAAATGTCTACTAATGAAAGGTGACTTAAGTTCAAAAAAATTTTGTAAAGAAGTTGTTAAAAAAACTATTGAATATTTCGGAAAAGTTGATGTTCTAGTTAATAATGCCGGTGTTCAATACCAAGCCGATTCTCTTGAAGAAATCAGTGATGAACAATTTGATTGGACAATGAAAGTAAATATTTATGGCATGTTTTATTTAACAAAAGAATGTTTGCCATATTTAAAAGAAGGTAGTTCTATTATAAATCTATCTTCAATTACAACATTTAAAGGAGATCCTCAACTTATCGATTATGTAACTACTAAAGGGGCAATTATTGGCTTTACACGTTCTTTAGCAAGAAATTTAGCTCTTAAAAAAATAAGAGTCAACGCCATTGCTCCAGGTTTCTTTTGGACACCTTTGCAACCTAATTGTTGGGTAAAAGAAAAGATCCCTACTTTAGGAGCAGATGCTGCGATGGGCAGAGGAGCAATGCCATATGAACTTGCTCCCACATATGTTTTTCTAGCAAGTAATGATTCTTCTTACATGACTGGTCAAGTAATACACGTTAATGGTGGAGAGATTATGGGATAACACTACATTGTTAATCAAAATAAATGATTAAAAAGATAATTCAGAATTTCACTTCTAGATTATCTCTTTTTATAATTTAAGATTATTAAGATTATATTGCTAAAATATATCTATTTTCGCACGCAAAATTCCCATAAAATTTTAGTTTTCGCATATCTATCCATCTTCTTTTCTGATAAACTATAAAATTTAAACTTTTCAAATAATATATCAAAATCTTCTTTCGAAAAAAATCTTTTATACATTTTTCCATCATAATAAAAATTTTTCCCTAACTCATTATACTCTTGGGGTATAGTTAAAAGTGTATTAACTGAATTGACTCTTGCAATTAGATATCCCCCTATTGATAAAACCCTATATATTTCATTTAATATTTTTCTTGTAGTTAAATCATCAAAATAATGCAAACTTAAATCTGCAATCATTATATTTATAAAATTACTTGCAAATGGTAACGGTTTGGATATATCAATTGCCATTGTTTTAATATCCTGATTATCTCTAGTAACAATTTTTAATGCCACTTCAGAAAAGTCACTAGCAATAACATATTTATATCCATTGTCAAATAAATATTTACTACAATAAGCCCTACCACAACCCAGTTCCAATATTACGTCATCTTTATTAAATAATTTGATATACTTATCAAGCCATCCGTCATAGGTAGAATTGTATTGTAAATGAATATTATCCCAATGTTTACTCAAATTATTATTCATAATCTCACTCCATTTACTAAATATTAACATTTATCTTTCTTCATTCTAATTATATCATTTAATAGAACTATAATCTATAATTATATTTAAATATAATTATAGAGAAAGATTAGTTTTCTCTATTTTTATTCGGTATAATTTCTAATTACATTAAAATCTTCTTCTGAAATTTCATATATTCCATTATATCTTTGTTCAGCATAGTATTTTCCTTGTTTGTGATAAACTGATATAATCGTGTTTATAGAAGGATTTTCAATATTCTTATCTGAAAAGCCAATATCATATAATTCTTCGGGATCTTCAGGATTAAAAGTCAAACTATCAAGCGTTGTTTCCAAATCAACAAATATATTATATATTTTTTGTATAGTATCATGATCTTCATATTTAAAATAATTATTATCTTGCGCCCCAGTATTAATGCCAATATATTCTATATCATCTACCTTTGGTAATTCTAACTTGTAAGTTCCCTTTGAAGTATAGTTAATTTTTTTCCACCCTTCAATGTAATCTTTTATTAAAACCAACTTGTAATCTTTAGCACCTGTATAAAAATAAATTTGTTCCATATTTTGGTCTATTTCTATTTCAAAATTTTTTTTGGCTCCAATTTTTGAATTAATACCAAAAGTAGAATAAAACGTATAGTATCTATTTGAACCTTCAGATACTTGCTTGATTTTTCTAATATATCCGCCACTACTTGATACTTCAACATTTAATATCATTGTTTTTCCATCTTGAGAAATGCTAAAATCTTCCAAATATACATCCGTTCTCACCTTCCCAGTTAATAGAAAAACCATTGCTAATATAGTAATTATCATAATAATTACCATAGTTAATATTACTTTTTTCATAATCTTAATTCTCCTTTACATTTATAACTAACTTATTCTATAATGACCCACTATATCTTTTCTATTTTCTAAAATATCTTCTTCATAATATTTTTGGTATGGATTGGCATGATGAATTATAAAAGTTACACCCTTCTTATTTCTATTATTTGAAACAATACCAATATGATTCTTGAATATAACTATATCCCCTCCCTGCCACTTATCAATATCATAAATATCAGTGGTGAGCGAAATTGCATTATTATTAAAATAAATTTTTAAATTTTGAACTCGCCTAAAATCAATATTTTTATCCATTGTTTGAATGTTGTATAAATTTCTATTTTTCTTTATATCATCGTTAACTAATTCCCTTAAGTCATACCCTGCATTTAAAAGGCCAAAAGCAACTACATCAGTACAAACCCCATATTCATCGTCTGGATAACCATTTTGATAATACTTACTTTTATATTTAGGTTTTGTTTTTATATAGTTTCTAACATTATTCAAAATATCGGTTTGGTCATCTACCCCATCATTATCTTTGTCAACATCACTTATATAAGTTTGAATATTAAAATATTCATTATCATATTTTTTATGAGGAATATAATTTAATAGATACAATATATAAATTACAAATAATAATATTATTAAGAGAGCTATACTAAAAGTAATTTTCTTTTTCATCCATAATTCCTACTTTCAAATTATAATTCGTTTAAATTATTTTATCTCACTAAATATTTTATTTCTTAAAATATAAATTTATCCATCTGTCAATTGAGATAAAAATTTATCCATATTAATTTTTTAAATCTCCAGAAGATACATAATTATACATCTATATAATTATAAATAGAACGTTTATCGAATTATTTAAATATATTATAACATTTAATTATTAATTTTTAATAATTTATTTACAAAATTATTAAAAAAGGTTATTATAATTATATAAGTAATAGCTATCACTATGCCCAAATATAGCATAAAAGATAAATAGAAAGGAACTGATAAAATGATTATGCAGTATGATAACTTTGATAAAGAAATGAAAGACTATATAAATATGGCTATAAATATTTATTCTACTATACAAGATAAAAATATTATTCAAGATATTTTTCGCTATGGAACACAAAAAAAATACGAAGAATACTTTTTTACTAAATTTGATAAAATGATATTATCATTATTCATAGCGGGATTTATGATAAAAGGAAATTTAAAAGACAAGCTAGAATTTTACGATGACATAAAATTGAAACAACTATTAGAATTTATAAATCTTCAAGAAGGTGAGATAAAAGAACTATCCGATAATGACTATACACAGTTCTATAATAAATATTTTTTGGTCAATTTAGGATGTATAATAGAAAATAACTTTAAAGAAAGTTACGGATATATTATAAAAAAAGTTACTCCCGAAATCGTTCTATGTGCACTTAAAAATACAAAAATTTTAGACCATTATGGCCGTACATACCTTAACTTGCCAAGCTTTCGTTCCCATCAGATATTTGAAGCATTAGAATATTCTATATTTCAAGTAAATAAGGATATCATCAAAATTGAAGAACAACCTAAAAAAACTCAAAATAGTCTCAATAACACAGCTTATATTACCAATGAAACATCTTCCGAAGCTCCTAATCAACAACATAAACAAATTCGTGAATTAAAAATATCGGTTCCTGAATTAAAAAAAATAGAAACTGACGTCAAGGAAAAATTTATTGGACAAGAAAAGGCAGTTGAAGAATTATTATATAATATATTTAACAATCTGCTAATAGCTGAAATGAAAGGAAATGGTAATTTTGGTACCCAAAGAGCAATTATCTTTTTGGACGGACCAACAGGAACTGGAAAAACGGCAATAGTAAGAGAGCTTAGTCAACTAATTGGACTTCCTTTTGTAGCTACTCCTGTAACAAATTATTCTGCTACAGGATATGTTGGTGGTAATATTACAGACATTTTAGGAGAGTTACTTCAAAAAGCTGGAGGAAATTTAGAATTAGCCCAAAAAGGAATCATAGTTTTAGATGAATTTGATAAAATTTCTCACAATGGAAGTCAGGGTAATTTAGAAATGAAAAGAAGTGTACAACACCAGTTACTTGATTTCATGGGGGGCGGAACATATATTATTAACAAATCGACCACTCCACTTTTTAAAGATGAAATAAAATTCGATACATCAAATCTAACTTTCATATGTTTAGCTGCACTAACTAATCTCCGCTCAATAAAAACTGAACAGAACCGAACAATAGGATTTGAACAACTAATTCAACAACCTGATCAACAAATATATAGTATTACACCACAATCATTAATAGAGATGGGTTTAGAAAGAGAACTCGTAGGCAGATTTAATACATATATTCACACTGACTACTATGATATTTCAGCATTAAAAAAAATTTTAACCCAATCATCAATTAGTCCCTTAATAGGCCTTGAAAATTGGATAAAGGCAACAGGAAAAAGTTTAAAAAAAGAAGATGGGATAATTGATTTAATCGCTAAACAAGCATATGAATTAAATACTGGAGCTAGAAGTTTACAAACTATTATAAATAACATTAGAACTTTCTTACTTAAAAAAGTGTTAACTGGTCTCGATAAAACAATTTATTTAGATTGTGATACTGTATCTAGTATTGCCGAACAAACTACAATGAGAAAGGGAAGAGGTTAATATGAATTTTGAATACAATGGTAATTTATTAGAAGAAGAAAGAATCAACCTTGTTGCAAATGAAATAATTAATAAATATCCGCAAATAAGTATAACCAAAGCCAAAGAAGCTGCAATGCTAGAAGGAAAGATTTCCACGAATAAAACTGTTAACGATGAACTTTCTAGACTATATAACATTATGCTTGTCAATTCTGATGATAAAAAAATTGTTGCTATCATTTATAATGACTTCATAAACATATTAAGAAATAATACCATAAATAATGACCATGACAAGTTTTACTATATAGCTGAAAGTATTCATAGCTTTCTTAATAGTCTTATAGAATTTCCCTATTTAAGCGATTTTAAATAAAAAAATATAAGATAATTAGTTTAACAAAAAAGAGTTAGCATATGACTAACTTTTTTTAATTAATCAAATCCTAACTTTAACTTTCATCTACCATATTAGGTTTTATCAAACTTAAATTAACTTTACCTTTTGTCATATTGATACTATCCACATAACAAGTAACTATATCTCCAACAGATAAAACTTCCAGAGGATGTTGAATGTAACTATCAGTTATTTTCGAAATATGAACAAGAGCATCATCATGTAAACCAATATCGATAAAAGCCCCAAAATCCACAACATTTCGGACAGTACCCTGAAGCTGCATTCCAATATTCAAATCTTCTAATCTTAAAATATTACTCTTTAAAATCGGCTTTGTAAAGTTATCTCGAAAATCTCTATTAGGTTGTTGCAAACATTTTATAATATCTTCAATTGTATACCTATCAGTATTATAATTTTCTGCATACATTTCTATATCAACATTACTCAATTTTTTATTTAATTCAGCAGTTCCTATATCATTCATAGAAGATGCTAAATCTTTAATTAATCTAATAGCCACATCATAACTTTCAGGATGAATTGAAGTAACATCCATAACATTATTTCCATCAATAACTCTCATAAATCCTATTGATTGTTGATAAACTTTTGGTGTAAGAATTTTCTTTTCGATAAGTTCGTTACGGGAATTAATTCTTCCATGCTCTTCACGATACTTAATAATTTTCTCGATAGTACTTTTTGTAAGTCCAGAAATATATTTAAGTAACGATGGACTAGCCGTATTAATATTTACACCAACATTATTAACGCACTTGGAAACAATAAAATCAAGCGATTCATTCAGTTTTTTCTCATTAATGTCATGTTGGTATTGTCCGACACCAATACTCTTACTATCAATTTTAACAAGTTCTGATAGAGGATCCTGAAGTCTTCGGGCGATACTAATAGCACTACGTTTTTCAACTGTCAAGCTAGGAAATTCTTTTATAGCTAGAGGACTAGCCGAATAAACACTAGCTCCAGCTTCACTGACAATAATATATTTAATCTCTTTTTCTCGATATTCAGCTATCACTTCAGCAACTAGTTTTTCACTTTCTCTAGAAGCAGTACCATTTCCTATAGCAACAACATCAATATCGTATTTTTTGAACAAATCTTTGATCTTTTCTTTAGAAACTTCCCAATCATTTTGTGGTTCGTGTGGATAAATAACCGCTATATCTAAAAGTTTAGAAGTTGGAGATACAACTGCTAACTTACAACCCGTTCTATAAGCAGGATCAAAACCAAGCACCGTAATATCTTTCATTGGTGGAGTTAGAATAAGTCTTTCTAAATTATTACCAAACACTTCAATAGCGGAAGTTTCCGCGCCTTCCTTAAGCTGTGTTCTAATTTCTCTTTCGATACTAGGGAAAATAAGTCTCTTATAACTGTCTTTGATCGCCTCTCTGACAATATCAGCAGCCTCTTCATTATCCCCCTTAATAATCTTCTTTTCTAAATAATGCAGAATAAAATCATTATCCACTGTTATATTAACGGTTAGAATCCCCTCTTTTTCTCCTCTATTTATTGCAAGAACTCGATGCGATTTAATAAACTTAATTCTTTCTACATAATCATAATACATTTCATAAAGTCCATTATCATCCACAACATCTTTTTTCTTTTTTGTCATAATAGTTCCATAATTATATACATTACTTCTTATATATTTACGATAACTAGCATTATCACTAATCCACTCTGCAATAATATATTTGGCTCCTTCAATAGCTTCATCTATATTTTTGACATTAGTATTTAAATAAGCTGCAGCAATCTTGTTTATATTAACTATTTTAAAAGACATAATTATTTTAGCTAAAGGTTCCAAACCATTTTTAATAGCTTCTGTCGCTTTTGTCTTCTTTTTTTCTTTATATGGTCTATAAATATCCTCTACTTCGACAAGTTTAGTAGCCCTTTTTATACTATCTTGTATTTCTTTAGTTAGTAATCCTTTTTCAGCAATAAGTCTTAAGACATCTTCCTTTTTTTTAGATAAATTAACTTCATATTTATAGTATTCCTCAATATTTCTAATTTGCTCTTCATCAAGTGCACCTGTTGCTTCTTTTCGATACCTAGCTATAAAAGGAACAGTATTTCCATCTTCTAATAATTTTAATACTGCCACGATTTGATTACTTTTAATATTTAAATTACTAGCTATTTTATCTATAATATCATTATTTATCATTTAAAATCACTCCTAATATTTGCAAAATTAATACTATTTTTGCCATACTTATCTCTTATTTCATCAATCACTGCTTGTAACTTATCGGCACTACTATCTTGTAAATTATCATCAAACAATGATAATTGTCTTTGACGTTTAGAAGATAAATCGCCAATAAAAACGCAAATGCTTCTTATTCCATCTTCCTTGTTCCAAATTTTATTAAAAATTCGCAAAGCATTATCAAATATTTCCTCGTCAGTAGATACACAATTATCTAATTTTTCTTGTTTACTAACTTTGCTAAAATAGTCATATTTTATCCACACACCTACTACATTTGCAAACATTTTATTGTCTCTTAATTTTCTAGATACATCCATTGCTAATTCTAAAATTACCCTTTTAATCTTAACAACATCATGGTAATTATAAGAAAGAACTGTGGAAGAAGAAATACTCTTTACTGTTTCTTTTTCATAATAAACAGGACTATTATCAATTCCATTAGCATAATCGTGCATTATTTTTCCAGTTGATTTAAACCTATTCAATAAAAGATTAATGTCTGTATGCGCCAAATCCCCTATCGTATGAATATTCATTTCATGGAGCCGTTTACTACTAGCACGTCCAATCATAAAAAGATTTTCTACTGGTAACGAAAACATTTTACTCTCTATCTCATCACTAAATAAAGTGTGGACCTTATTTGGTTTTTCAAAATCCGAAGCCATTTTAGCAAGCAATTTGTTATTTCCTACTCCCACATTTACTGTAAAACCAAACATTTTATATATATCATTTTTTATTTTATATGCTAACTTAATAGGATCGCCAAACAAATTACAACTTCCCGTATAATCCAAGAAACACTCATCAATCGAATATCGTTCTATTATATCAGTATATTTACTTAAGTATTTGTACATTTGATCCGAATAACTTTTATATAATTTAAAATCTGGCGGATAAACTTCTAAATATGGACATTTTTTTCTTGCTGAATATATTGGCTCGGCCGTCACTACACCACGTAATTTACAAGGATTACTTTTAGCTAGAACAATACCTTTTCTCTCTTTTTCATTTCCCCCTATAATAGCATATCTAGTTCGGATATCTACCTTACTTCCCTTCTTAAGCATTTCAGTAGCGGTCCAACTAAGAAAAGCATTATTAACATCAACATGTAAAATTATTCTATTCATTTTATACCTCGATATAATAATTTGTTTTATAAATATCATCGCTAATTTTAAGATATACTGTATATTTTCCCTTTAAACCAGTAAGATTAATATATTTAATATCTTCGACAAGATATATTCTTTTATCTAAAAACTTATCCAAAATAAAATAAATTTCTTTACTACTACTATTATTTATAACTCTAATTCGATTGACATCCATATCTATTAAAATATCATCTGGCATATTACTTTCATAACCAAGTAGTGAAATATTTTCCTTATACATGTCCGTTTCATTAAGAGTTCCAAATCTACAACCTTTGATTAATTTATAATTACTAGTATTATTATAAAAATTATGATTGATATAAATATCAAAACTATAATCTATTTTTATTAACTCCTCATCATCTAATTGATAATAATCACTATCTTTACCAACAATAATCTTTCCATCATTGACAAATAGACTATCATATCCATCATTTTTAATATATTCTTTAACAACACCACCGGTCTGCATATCTATTTCATATATCTTATCACTTAAAATTAGAATATTATCGTCGTAAACGGCACTAGTACCATAATATGGTGAGGCAGGAATGTACTCGTTATATATCTTACCCAAAAAATTCATCTTATAAAGTGATATTGCTTGACCATCTTCTGTCAATTTATTGCTTCCAATTACTATTTTTGAATCATCTAAAAAAGTAATATTACCATAATAATGATCATTCAAAAACCATCTTACTTCACCACTTTGATCAATAGCATATGGGTAATTAGTATTAATAAAAGTAAAGTTATTTGCTTTTTGAATAGAATTATCAATAATAAAATCACTTGGCAAACCATCCGTTTTAATATTGATAATGCTCTCATCACTAGCAGCTCGTAAAACAACCGTATTGTTATAATTAGCATAAAGACCATATATAGGAATTAAATGATATTTATCTTTTTCAAAACTATAATTTATATCACTTTTGCCATCTTTACTCTTTATCGAAATATCAACAGCAACATAATCATCTGTCTCAAACATAATTATCGCTGTAAGAGGACTATTACCATAAGGGTTAATAATAATATTGGGATTATCAATATCATACCCATAACTTGTAAAATATTTCTCCTGATTTTCCTGAACTAGTAAAATATCTTTTTCTTTTTTGATTTCTTGATCACCAGTAACCAATATTGATCCTAATACTGAAACAATTATCACTACAAGAATAAAGATTCCCACTAATATATATATTTTCTTCATACCTACCACTTCACTTATTATACAATAAAATTAATAATTTTTAAATAAATTCCCATAATAATAATATAATTTAATAAAAGGAGGAAATATGAGTTTAAAAAAAATAAAAGTTATAGCCGTATTTGGTATCTTTATAATTTCTTTCATAGCACATTTTGCTTATGATATATTTCCAAATATTATTTTTTCATTTTTCTTTCCTGTCAATGAAAGTATTTGGGAGCATATGAAAATACTATTTACTTCCCCTATTCTATATGGAATAATAGATTATATTTTATTGACTAAAAAGAAGTTATCATTTCATAATTTTCCCTTTCAATTATACTTTACATCCTTTATAAATGTTCCTATCTATCTAATTATTTATTTACCATTATACAAGTTAATCGGCGAAAACCTTTTCATATCAATATCATTGATGTTTATGGTTTATGCTTTTTCACAATACATAAGCTACCATATCTTGAAAGACAAAAATTATAAAATACTAAATAGTCTTGCTATTCCTATTATTATTCTCATATATTTCGGCTTTATCTACTTAACATATAATCCATTACATAACTATATCTTCTACGATACCACTAAAAATCAATATGGAATAGAAAGGTCCCCAAAATAAGAAAGGAAATACTATATTTTTAAGTATTTCCTTACTGCTTGATAACTACCTAACATACCAACTGTCACACCAATTCCAAGTAGTAAGAGCGATATCATATAAATAAATGGAACCGGATTTACTAGTGTAGCTAGAGTAAATAACTCGCCATCAAAGAAATCAAATAATGTTGTATAACCAAAAATAACTATAACAATAGGTATAATAGAACCTAATATTCCAATAAATAAACCTTCAATAATAAATGGTATTTTAATAGATATATTAGAAGCCCCCACTAATCGCATAATTTCTATCTCTCTTTTTCTCGAATAGATGGCAAGTTTAATAGTATTAGCAATTAAAAATGCTGTAACTAATATAAGGGCAATAACAGCTCCTAAACATATCTTTTCAATCGCATTAAAAACCACTACAAGCTTATGGACAATATCTTCACCATAATTAATATTATTAATCTTATCCTTTGTAAAAGATAAATTTTTAACTTCTTGTACTGTATTATCAATCTTCTCAATATCTTTAACCTTAAACATATAACTATCTAACAAAGGATTAGTCTCTTCCGTCCAACTATCTACCGTCGTAGCAAATACATCATCGCCCTCTTTTAATTCGTCAGCAGATTCAACTTTAGATTTAAATTCAATACTAGAAATTTCAATATTATCTACTGTCTTCAGTTCGTTTAAAATTCTTTCACTGTCATCTTTTGTAGTATCACCTTTCAAAAACATAACAACCGTAACATCTTTTCTTATAGAATTAGAGAAGTTTTCTACGTTAGCGGATAATACAAGCGAAACCGCTACTACTATTAAAGTTATAGTTATACAAGAAATGGAGGCAAGAGAAAGAGAAAAATTTCTAAATACCCCATGTATAGCATCCCTAAAATATCTTTTTACTGATCTAAAACCTCTCATTATAATAGCTTCCTTTCTCTACATCTTTAACTAGTCTTCCATGATCTAAAATTACAACTCTTTTTTTCATTTTATCGACAATATCTCGATCATGAGTAGCCATTATAATCGTCGTTCCTAGTGAATTAACTTCCTCTAGAACTTTCATAATCTCCATCGACGTATCTGGATCTAAATTACCTGTCGGTTCATCACAAATAAGTAATTTAGGGTTATTCACTATTGCTCTAGCTATTACTACCCTCTGTTGTTCACCACCAGATAGCTGATCTGGAAATTGTCTAACTTTATTTTTTAATCCTACCAAATTTAATACATCCATAACTCTTTTATGGATTTCTTTTTTATCATATCCTAAAACTTCCATAGCAAAAGCTACATTTTCATAAACAGTAAGTTTAGGAAGTAATTTAAAATCTTGAAATACAACACCTAGTTTTCTTCTAAGAACATAAACTTTTCGGTTTTTGAGTTTGGCCACGTTAATTCCGCCAATTATAATTGACCCTTTATCAGGTTTTTCCTCTCTATATAACATCTTAATTAAAGTTGATTTACCACTACCAGATGCTCCTATTACAAAAACAAATTCACCCTTTTTAATACTAAGATTAAAATCATATAAAGCAACCGTTCCCGTTTTATAAGTTTTCTGTACATCACTAACTCTTATTAACTCCATACTACGAAACCTCCATACATCTGTAATAATAATTATATCATTTTTACCATTAATTTAAAATAGATTTATATATTTTTACACATTTTTCCATAATTATGTATATTATTCCCCCAATACTTTATAATACTAGAAAAAGATCCCCTACATATTTTTATCATCTTAATTATTCCATTATAAAATAGCCTCACGTTCACTTACTTCGTAAGCATCACAAACTAAAAAGAATATATTTTTATCAATTTGACGTAATCCTTCTTTAACTAAAAAATAATTCCTACTGGGAACAACTGCTAAAAATAAAACCTGCTTCCCATTAGAAAAGCCTCCTTTAGCATCAATCACTGTTATTCCTGTTTTAGATAGTGATAATAGAAAATCTTTTATTACATCATTATTCTCTTTATTAGCAACAATATAGAAAGCTTTACTTTTAGAAATGCCTAATAAAACTTTATCTGTAAATATTGATATCAAATAAGAAACTAATATAGCATACAAAATAATATCCCATGAAAATACTATTTTTCCAATGATAATTATTACACCATTTACAATAAGTCCCGCTTTTCCCATTGAAATTTTGCAAAATTTACAGATAATACTAATAATGACATCAGTGCCTCCTGTTGAAAAGCTACTCTTATAAATTAGGCCATAACCTATCCCCGCTAAAACACCACCAAATATTGCAACAACTATCGTCTCCATATTTCCTAAATCAATATATCTAGTAACTAAACTAGTAGCTTCCACAAAAATTGGATAAACAAAAGCTCCGACAACTTGATTTTTAACATCTTTAGGCCCAAGTACAAAATATGCCACAATTAATAAAACAACATTTGACACAAGAATAAAAATTGACGGATCAATCCCAAACTGACTGAAAACGATAGCCAGCCCACTAACACCAAAGCAGACAATGTTATAATTCAAAAAAAACAAATTAAAAGCAAAAGCTACAATGAGAGAGCCCATAATTAACATAAAATAGCGTTTCCCTCTGTTTTTTCTTTCAATTTCTTCCATAACATTTCTAATTTTCAATTTTTTAAACCAACGCATTTTCAACTCCTACTACCTACCACTTTTAACCCCATATTCAAGCATTTCTTCAATTTCGCCATTTAAAATAGCATCTACATTACTGGTTTCGTAACTAGAATCATTATCTTTAACTAAAGTATAGGGACATAAAACATAACTTCTTTTTGAGTTTCCAAAACTATTAGAAAGTAATTTTCCTTTCAAATCACTAATTTTTTCTTCTTGTTTTTCCCTTTCTTTTAGATAAAGTTTACTTTTTAATATTTCTAAAGCTTTCTCTCTATTTCTAATCTGACTTCTTTCGTTTTGACAAGTAACTACTATTCCTGTAGAAAGATGGGTTATTCTTACCGCTGAATCAGTTGTATTAACACTTTGTCCACCAGGACCACTACTACGATAAATATCAACCCTAATATCGTTTTCATTAACTACAATATCAATATTTTTGTCAATTTCGGGCATCACATCGACAGCCGCAAAAGAAGTATGTCGTCTCTTGTTAGCATCAAAAGGACTAATACGAACCAAGCGATGAACACCTTTTTCTCGTTTTAAATAGCCATAAGCGTACCGTCCATTCACCTGAAACATAATCGACTTGAAACCAGCCTCATCACCTTCTTGACTATCCAAAACACTGATATTATACCCCTTTGTTTGTGAATATCGACTATACATTCTATAAAGCATGTTTACCCAATCGCATGATTCTGTACCACCCGCTCCAGCATGAATTTCTATTATAGCATTACCATCATCATATTCGGCATTCAAATAAGTTTGAGTACTGAGCTTATTTACTTTTTCCTTTAACGATATTAATTCCTCTTCTAATAGTTTTTTTATTTCAATATCATCGTTTGTACATTCCATAACTAATTGATAATTAATTTCTATTGAAGAGGTGAGCAAAGATAAATCATCGACAATCTTTTTAAGCTCACTCAATTCTTTAGTCAAAAGATCAGCTCTTTCCTTATCAGTCCAAAAATCTTTTTCTAGCATTATAGCATTAATTTCTTGTTCTCTATTTTTCTTGCCTTTTAAGTCAAAGAGACCTCCCTAATTCCAAAATTTGCTCGTATAAATCTTTATATTCTTTTTTCAACTCAAATAATTCCATTTTAATCACCATTATAAGTATACATTAATCTGTCAAAAAAAGAAAGATATTTAAATATTTATTGACACTAAAAAATGTTAATGATACTATTAAAATATAATTGGGAGGTAAATTATGCATAAAAAAAATTATCTCATTGTTGGAACCATCATCTTTTTCTTTACTGCCCTTATTATATTACTAACATTAAATAAAAAAGAAAGTACCTGGATCGAAGATGTACAAAAAGCCTCTTCCTATGAAATAAACATTACAAATTGCGACGGTAGTCAAACAAAAATAAACAACAATGTCATCAATAACATAGAAAAATATTGGTCAAAATTATCAAACAATGGTCCCTGGACTGGTGACAATACTATATGTTACCCAACAATATCGATAAATTATGATAATAAAGACAGTAAAATACTGATAATAGACGATGATTCTCTCGTTTTTAATAATGTCTATTATGTCAATGCTAGAGAATTAATTACATATTTAAATAGCCAAAAACAATAAATATCAGATAAAAAAGAGACAGCTAAATGTCTCTTTTTTATCTATTAGCATCATACATATCAATAATCTTCTTAAATTCATCTAAAGCATCTTGAATAACTTGTGGATCACTTAAATCGACTCCCGCTACTTTTAAAGAATCAAGTGGTGACTTACTAGAACCACATTTAAGAAACGCAATATAAGATGCAATGGCACCATCATCATTAGCCAAAATTCTCTTCACGATACTAGTAGCGGCACTAAGGCCCGTCGCGTATTTATATACATAAAAATTATAGTAAAAATGTGGTATCCTTTCCCATTCATATCGTATTTCATCATCGACAATAACATCAGGCCCAAAATAGAATTTATTTAAGTCATAATAAATAGTCGAAAGCTTATTAGCCGTCAAAACTTCCTCATTATCACATTTATCTGATATGATTTTTTCAAATTCAGCAAACATTGTCTGTCTATAAATTGTAGCCTTATATAATTCCATCAACCTATTAAGAATTGACAATTTTTCTTTCTTACATTTACTGTGCTCTAACATATAATAGCTAAGTAGCAGTTCATTAACAGTAGAAGCTACTTCGGCGACAAAAATTTTATATTCACTATCTTGATAGTTATTATTACTTCGTGAATAATAACTATGCATAGAATGGCCGATTTCATGAATTAATGTTGACATATCACTGTATTTATCTTGATAGTTAAGTAAAATATAAGGATATGTATCATATGAACCACCAGAATATCCTCCCGTTCTTTTATTTTTAGTCGGATAGACATCTATCCATCTATTATCTAAAGCCTCTTCTACTTTTCTTGTATATTCATCACCAAAAATTTTAAGAACATCAAGGATAATTTTTTTAGCCTCTTCATACTCATATCGACCTTCAAATTCATCAACAATAGGAACGTAAGCATCATATAAATGAAAGTCTTTTAATTTAAGGACTTCCTTTTTTAATTTATAATATTGATAAAGATACATAATATTTTTATGAACAGTGGCAATCAAATTATCATATACCTTAAGAGAAATATTATCAGCAAAAAGTGACATTTCGATAGCGGAATCATATTTCTTAATTTTAGCTTCTATTGATAATACCTTCATATATGTAGATAATAATGAAGCAAAAGTATTAGTATACTTTCTGTATTCTTCATATAGAGTTACAAAAGCACCCTTGCGAACATTTCTATCGATACTTTCAATATATAACGAATATCCGCTATTAGTCAGTTCAACTTCTTTACCGTCTTCATTTACTATCATCCCAAAAGACATATCACAATCTTTAAATAACTCATAAGTCTCATAGCAATTACCAAATATTCTACTAACACTAGATAATAACTTTTCCTCTTTATCTGATAGCACATGTTCTTTATATCGATATATTTCTTTTAATACAATTTCATAGTCTTTAAGTTCCGGTATCAATTCATAATATTTTTCAATGACAGAATATTGACATTTTAAAATATTCGGTACTACAAAATAACTCTTTTTTCGATAATTACTTCGTAAATTATTTACTCTTTCTAACAATTCTTGTCTTTCATTATTAGAAGTATCTAAATCAAAGGATAAACTAGCATATACATATAATTTATCTAAAATTCTTTCTATTTCATAAGAAAGCTTTACTGTCTCATAAAAGTTTTGAGCACCATCTAACATTGTTTCTTCATAACAAGTAAGATCCTTTATCTTATCTTGTGCATATAAGTAGTCTTTTTCAAATATAGAAAGATCACTATATATTTTTTCTAAATTCCACGTATATTTAACATCTAAACTATTTCTTTCTCTCATCTTTATCCTTTCTATACATTAAATCTAAAATGACAAATGTCTCCATCTTGCATTACATAATCCTTACCTTCAATTCTCATTTTTCCATTTTCCCGAACTTTTATCTCATTACCACAAGTAATCAAATCACTATAAGACATAACTTCTGCCTTAATAAAACCACGTTCAAAGTCAGAATGAATAATTCCTGCACACTCTGGAGCTTTCATTCCCTTCTTAAAAGTCCATGCTCTAACTTCATCACTACCAACAGTAAAGAAAGTAGCCAGCCCTAACAATTTATAAGTTTTATCAATCAACTTATCTAATCCGCTAGCATCAATACCCAACTCGCCTAAAAAAACTTTCTTATCATCATCATCAAGTTCTGCTAATTCACTTTCAATTTTAGCCGAAATAATCACAACTTCACTATTTTCTTTTTGAGCATATTCAATTACTTTATTAGTATAAACATTACCATTAGAAATATTCTCTTCTCCAACATTAGCAGCATAAATAATTGGTTTCAAAGTAATTAAATTAAAAGAACTAATTATTTTTTTCTCTTCCTCATCAAGATTCATCTTCCTCACAGGAATATTTTTTTCTAAAGCTGATTTTATTCTTTCTAATAATTCAATTTCCTTTAGATCATAAACATTTTTTGTTGTCATAGCTTTTTTGCTTATTTTTCCAATCCTCGATAAAATAATTTCCAAATCTGAAAGAATAAGTTCGATATTAATAACTTCGATATCACGAAGAGGATCAATACTACCATCAACATGAATAATATTATTATCTTCAAAACATCTAACTACCTCTACTAAAGCATCGACTTGTCTAATATGCGACAAAAACTTATTTCCAAGTCCTTCTCCTACACTAGCTCCCTTTACTAAACCTGCAATATCAATAAATTCATAAGTAGTAGGAATTGTTCGTTCGGGCAAGTATATATTCTCCAGAACTTCCACTCTTTCATCAGGAACAGTAACTATTCCCACATTAGGATCAATGGTAGCAAATGGATAATTAGCCGCTAAAATATTTTTTTTAGTAATAGCATTAAATAAAGTTGACTTTCCCACATTAGGAAGCCCTATAATACCAGCAGTCAAACTCAATTAACATCACTTCTTTCTCTACCATTATATTATAGCAAAAAAGATTATATTTAACAATAAATATCTTAACAATTAACCAAAAGATACTAGTCTATGATAGAGGAAACGCTTCAAAATATTCGAATCTGATCGTTAAGAAAATATCTGATAATTATACAAAAAAAGAAAAGAAATTTCTTACTTTTCTTAAATATTATCTTCTTTTTTCTTTACTTTTTTATAATAATATATGATCGATCCTGCAATAGCGGCAGCGCCAATTACAGAAGCGGCTATTATAAAAGTTGTCCCTGTTTTAGGATTTTCTACTTCTTTACAAGAATAATAAACCACATCATGGAAATCAGCACCATTAATTTTTACATTGACACTATTTTTATCTGGTGTACAATCTTTCTTTGTTGGCGAAACAACATTTTCAGAATATCCATCTTCTAGATCCTTTTTATTCCAAGGATTAGCTTCATTATTATCGAATTCAACACGCTCCGTTGTCCCTTCATAATAATAATCAATTACTGCATTAAATTTTTCCTCACATGGAAGCTTATAAGTTCTTAAATATAAAGCTGGTGATAAAACTGAAGATTGAGCACTTTCCCCTGCGTGCCATACTATATCAAAAGGTTCAACATCAGCATTACCATTTTGATCTGCATTAATTATTCTCCTAATACTCATGTAATAATAATCATCCGCATAAGATGAAGAAAATTGCACAAAATGTGGTAAAGCTGAAGCCTTGACCATTGCGTCGATTTGTGAATCGGATAAGTCGACAGCTCCATCACTACCTTCTTCAATAGCACCAGAGCCCTCGATTTCAAACCATTTTCCGTGCGAAAAGAAACGGTAGATAGAGTCACCATTTATTTCTTCATAAATCCTTGATGAAGTAGTCTTGCTAGAAGACTCGGGAATATCAAAAGTTACAATATTATCAGAAGTTGCCACATCATGATAACCTTCATAAAACTGACGTAATGTAATCACTTGCTCATCGGGCAAGCCACTACATGAAACATCATCATTTTCATCGCGCCGAATACAAATCCTCATTTCTTCTTCATCGACTCTAGCATTCTTATCTTCTAAAGCGGGGAAATAAGTACCATGATGTCTATCCCAATTTGCTCCTCCAGCAATTCTGTTTTGATAAATGCTATTAGTATTAATCTCGATAAAGAAATAATAATCATAATAATAACACATTTTTTCTTCAGCCTTAACACCACTAAACATTAAACAAATTGCTAGTAGAGAAAACAAGCCATAATTTTTTCTTTTAAATTTATTCATCATATCCTCCTATCGTATAAAACAATTATAACATAGCCTTCCTTATATTTCAATAGATTTAATTATTTTTCGCAAAAGAATGAAATTTATTAACAAAAAAATATGAGTAATCATTTTTTTAATTAACTCATACTTTTTAAAAATAAAATTTAATAAACACCTCTCTACAACATGACACCGGTATCAATGCCAATAGGAATACCAATAATATAAAAACCCAAGATAATAACAAACCATAAAATGCCAAAAGCAATGGCATAAGGTACCATCAAACTCATAGCATCGGTAATTGTAATTACATCATTCTTTCGTTTATCATAAATATGTAAAAAACCAATTAAAATAACAAAATATGTGAATAAAGGTGTAATTCCTTTCATACTAGAATCGGCCGCTCGAAAAACAGCTTCAGAAAATTCAGGAGACATAGAACTTTGCATAAACATCGGAACAATAACTGGCGATAACATGGCCCACTTTGTTGAAGCAGCAGGTACAAAAAAACTAGCTACTGAAACGATAATAAAAGTTACAACAACAAGTAGCAATCCTGATAATTGCATTCCATTTAAAAGTTCCGCTAACGATGCTACCACAAATAAGCCAATATTAGTCTGTTTAAATATTAAACAAAATTGAGCTGCAAAAAAGATTAAAACCAAAATAGACGCAACATCTTTCAGATAATAACCCATTCCATCAACCAGATCACGATTATCATCAACTGTCTTTACTCTAATACCATATATCAGTGAAGTAAATATTAACATAAATGAAAAAATTGTCACCGAACCTTGATAAAAGTAAGATCCTTCTCCAAACAACATATCGACATAACTAGACTTACTAAGATCAAGAAGTAAGCCCGAGAAAGGAAGTCCTCTAATAATACAATAAATTAATATTAAAGTGGCCAAAAAACCTGCACCAAGTGCAATAATAACGCCCTTTTTTTCTTTTTTTTCGACAACTTCACTCTGTGATGGTTCCTCAGAATCAAAACTATATTTTCCCAGTTTGGGAATAATGAACTTTTCCGTAATAATCATCCCCAAATAAGCAAGTAAAAATGTACTAATAATTGTAAAAATAATATTACCAAATAAATTAACATTATAAGAAGTATCCAATATCGATACCGCCTTATTAGTATATTCAGCTAGCACGCTATCTAATCTATTGACAACAACATTTGCGCCATAACCAAAAGTAATGCCTGAAAAAGCAGCACAAATACCTGCTGAAGGATGTCTTCCTAAATTCATAAACATTATCGCCGCCAATGGTATCAATATAACGTAGCCGACTTCATAAAACATCGAAAAAATAATTCCTAAGAGAACTGTCACAAAAGTTAAAATTTTTTTTGGTACTTTTTGTCCAATCATTTTAAATAGAGAATTGACAAAACCTGACTTGTAAGCAACACCAACTCCAAGAAGACCAACAATTAAATTTCCTAAAGGAGCAAAATCTAAAAAATTACTCAACATATTACTAATTAAATATTGCAACCCTGTACGATTAAATAAATTATTTATTGTTACAACCTGTGTTGTTAAATCACCAGTCGCTTCGTTAACTACATAATAACTTGCTTCTAAATCTAAAATACTCCCTATACTACTTATAATCATAATCAATAATGTCAGAATCAAAAATACTAAAGCAGGATGAAGTCTAATTTTCTTCTTTTTCATTTTCATTATTTATCACCTTTTTAATTTTTTTATTAAATTCTACACGAGGAAGCATAATAACATGACCACACCTAATACATTTAATTTTAATATCTATTCCCAGTCTGATTATTTCAAATTTGTCGTTGCCACAAGGATGAATCTTTTTTAGCATAACAATATCATTTAAATTATATTTCACTCGACCACTCCATATTTTATATTATAACATCTATTTTATTTTTAGTAAATTATTAATAAATATATTTTTATAATATCTTGTAAAAAAAACATATATTTGTTATAATAAAAAAAATAGAAGAGGGATGATCTAGTGAATAAAGAAGTAAAAAAAGAAGTAAAGACAAGAAGAAAATTAAATCCTCAAAAAATATTTAATTTAATTAGTTTTGTTTTTATCATGACATGCATTATTTTCTATGGATATAGATTCATAAAATTATATATTGAAAATAATAAAAAAGAAGAAGTAAATACGTTAGCTACGAGCATAATAAACAAACATCAAAAAGATGATAATTTTCAAAATGTTAATGGGACTTATTATTTTACTGGAAATACAAAACAAAATTATTTAACTTATTCGAACTTAACTTGGCGAATAATCAGAATAAATCATGATAAAAGTATTACAGCCATTGCAGATAACTCCCTTACAGCTTTAGCAAATGGTGAAAACAGAGAATTTTCAGACTCATATCTTCACAAATGGCTTAATGATAGCAACGAAGATTATAGCGGAATTCTTCAGAAAAATTTAAATAACTTAAGTAAGTATTTAACATTTACAAATACCTGCAATGACATCATTGATGACACTAAAAATATTTCTTGTAAAACAACAACAAATAACAGCTACATAACGGTCCCTTCAATAAATGATTATGTAAATACTGGAAGTAGCGACAGCTTTATGAACAATGATGAAAATTTTTATCTAATAAATAATAACTCTAATAATAAAATTTGGTATATTGATAGTGAAGGTAAACTAAATACCAGTAATGGCAGCGATATTCTTGGAATAAAGCCAGTAATAACAATTAAAAACACTGTAAATGCTATTTCTGGAAATGGTTCAAAAGAAGACCCATATATTATCGAATCTGAAAAAGGCCTATTTGGTAGTTATGTAAAAATCGATAATGATATTTGGCGAATATATCAAGTTGAAGAAGAAAACATTAAACTGTCTCTTAATTCATATCTAAAAATTGATAATGAAGAAGTGACATACAAGTATTCTAATAATGGCTATTATCATAACGATACTATTTCTGGTACACTCGCATATTACTTAAAAAATAACTATTTATCACAATTAAATTATAATGAATATATAAATGAAGTAGAATATTCAAATGGCATATATGGATCAAGCAATAATTATGACTATACTAAAACACTAGCAACAACCATAAAAACAAAGGTTGCCACTTTAAGTATCGGAGATGTCTTTCTAAATCCAGTCGTTACTAATTACTATACATCAACAGGAATTTCTACTACAAGTAATTTAATGTATGTTATGCAAAATGACTTCCGAGTATATACTAAAATAGCAACATCAAATCTAAAAATAATTCCTGTTATTTCGATAAAAAAATCTATCTTAACAAAAGGAAATGGAAGTATTGAAAATCCTTATGAGGTGCAATTATAATGAATAAAAGAAGAAAGAAAAAAATCTATAAAACAACTATTATGTTTATCTTTTTGGACGTTATCGCAGCAATTTGTTTTTTCATCATGTATGGTCCCTACGATAAAATTAGAAATTTATACGTAACGACCGCTATGAAAACAATGAATCACCAATATTTAGCCAATATATTTTATAGCAAACAAACCGTCCAAAAAATAATGGACAGTAACTATTTTATTTCTTTCACTGAAGATGCAAATACCGATGATGTTATCATAAATACCAAAGAAAAAGAAAAGTACAAAGACGAATATGAAGAAGAATTATTTACAAGAAATAATGGCAATGATCTATATAAAATAATTGATCTTAAGGTAGGAACATCAAAAGGATATTTAGTTGCCATTTACGAACCTGAAAAAGTAAGATTAATCTCAACTAAACAATTCAATATCGGTGGTAAAGGTGAAAGAATAACTACAATGTGTGAACGATATGGTGGAACAGTATGTATTAATGGCGGTGGATTTGTCGATTTCGGATATGGTTCTGATATTCCTATAGGAACTGTCATTCAAAATGGTGAGATAACTTGGGGATTAGAAGAGGCCGATACAGATCGAGATAATATTATTGGTATGACTAAAGAAGGCAAATTAAAACTTATGAGTAATGCCACCGCCAATGAAGCTTTAAATGCAGGCATTACCGATGGTATGGTTTTTGGTCCATTTCTTATTGTCAATGGTAAACCACTAGAAATAGTAGGCGATCCTTGGGGGCAAGCCCCACGAGTTGCCATTGCTCAAACTAAAGATGGCATTCTCCTATTTTTAGTAGTAGATGGAGAAAACTACATTAATGGAGCTTCACTTCAAGATATGGTCGATATATTATTAAAATATGGTGCCTATAATGCCGCTAATCTAGATGGTGGTCAATCATCAACTCTAGCTGTTAACGGCGAGCTATATAATAACCCACCAGCAGCAGCTAAAAGACAAGGTGGAAGATATGTAGTAACTGGTTGGGGCTTAATTCCATAAAAAACATCGCTCTTAAAAAAGCGATGTTTTCTCTTGACAAATCAACGAATCAATATACACTTCCTTCTTATTATTGATAATTGCATCAATAATAATATTTTCAACATTTTTAGAAATAATTTTTTCTATCTTTCTCGCACCAAATTCATAATAATCTACACTATTAGCAATTTCATCAATAATACTATCTGAATAAGTAATATTAATATCACTATATTTAGCAGATAAATCTTCAAGTTTTTTCTTTATAATAACTTTAATACTAGCTAAAGATAACCTATTAAATATTAAAATATTATCAATTCTATTAATAAAAGCTGTATTGAATCTATTTTTTAAGGCTGTTAAAATAGCATTATCTTTTACTTTATTAAAACCTATATTTTCCCTTTCAAATCCAATATTAGAAGTCATTAAAATAATTATATTATTGAAACGAACAACATGACCTTTAGAATCTTTTATTTTACCTTCTTCTAATATTTGATAAAACAAATTAATAACATTAGGATGAGCTTTATCTATTTCATCAAGCAATAATACACTATTTGGCTTATTTCTAATCTCTTCTAGAATATTTTTATTATCATCATAACCAACATAACCAGGTGAGGAACCAAGTATCTTATTAACAGAAGTAGTATCAGAATATTCACTCATATCGAGTCTAATAAAATTACTTTCCCCCACTAAAAACTCCGCAAAATATTTAGCCAATGCACTTTTTCCTACCCCTGATGAACCAACAAATAGACAAGAATAGCAATTACCTTTATATCCAAATTTTACTCTCTTAATTATATTTATTAAATCATCTATAACTACATCTTGACCTACTATTTTTCTTTTTAAATCATTATAAATACTATTGACTACATTAACATCATAGTCAATAATTTCATTTACAGGCACATCGCATCGACTACTAATAACATTAGCCACATCACCTAAAGTAATCTCATTTTTACGAGAATAACTAGATAATTCCATCTCATTTAACATTGATGTGAGTTCTGTTTCTCGTTTACGCAGATCATAGGCTTTTGCAATATTATTATCGATAATATAACTATTTTTTTCTTTATTTATCTTATTAATCTCTTTTTTAATATTTTTAAAATCACTTTCATCTAACGATTCATTCATGCTTACACGTGAACAGACTTCATCCAAAATATCAATCTCTTTATCTGGCCTATTACGATCAAATATGTACTTTTCTGACAATTTTATAATAGTATCAACCATTTCTTCGGAAATATTAACATTATGATATTTTTCATATATTGCTTTAATTTTTAATAATATTTCTTTAGTCTCTACAATTGTAGGTTCATTAATAAAGACCTTTTGAAATCTTCTTTCGAGAGCACTATCTTTTTCAATAAACTTTTTATATTCATTAGTTGTCGTCGCCCCAATACATCTAATTTTTCCTCTTGCTAGAGCCGGTTTAAGAATATTCGAAGCATCAATAGCTCCTTCGGCCCCACCCGCTCCAACTAAAGTATGAATTTCATCAATAAAAAGAATTATATCAGGATTATCTTCAATTTCCCTAATTATTTTTTTCATTCTTTCCTCAAATTCGCCTCGATATTTAGTCCCCGCCACCATTGTAGCCATATCTAAAGAAATAATCTTTTTTCCACTTAAATTATTAGGTACATCATCACTAGCAATAAGACGTGATAATTCTTCAACAATAGCGGTTTTTCCTACACCAGCTTCTCCTATTAAAATAGGATTGTTTTTTGTCCTTCGACATAATATTTCCATAACTCTTCTAACTTCTTTTTCTCTGCCAATAACAGGATCTAATTTTCCATTAGAAGCTTCATTTGTAATATCTGTTCCTAAATCTTCAATTAACAATTTCTTTCTTCTACTTTTTTTCATTTTTTTTATTAGACTTGATGAGAAATCATCGTACATGCCTTCAATATCTATTCCCATGCCAATAAGAATTCTAATAGCAATTCCTTCTCCCTCTTCTAACATGGAAAAAAATAAATGTTCAACTGTAACCTCACCATCATTATTCTCTTTGCTATCCATAATAGCCGATTCAATAACTTTTCGAAGTAAAGGAGTATACAAAAAAAGATCTGATTTTTTATTAGTAGTTCCAACTTTTTTACATAATTCATCTTTAAAATTACTATAAGTTAAATTATAGTTTTTAAGACGAACAGTAATACTATAATCACTATTTAAAATTGCTAACAATAAATGCTCTGTTCCAATATACGGATGCCCTAAATCATTCATTTCTTTTTTAGCATCAATTAATATTTTTTGCGCTTCTTCATTAAAATTACCAAGCATATTATTTCTCCTTTCATATTATTCTATGAATATAATGCTATTAATTATCAAAATTTAAACGCAAAAATTTTATTTTTTTTGACCAAAAATTAATAATTATTCCCAAAAAAACACCTATTAATAGGTGTTAAAATTATATTATATTAATGAAAGAACAAGTAAAACTAAAATTACTAGTAATAATAACATTAATACAAAACGCCATATATACTTAACCCATGTAGTATAAGGTACATCAAAATAAGTAAGTACAACTATTAGTAGGAAACTAGTAGGACCAATAATAGAAATTAATCCATGGATACTTTGGAATGTCATAGCATAGACACTATATAAAGATTCGTCAGTAGCAGCAGATAAAATAGGTGAAAATACACCAGCAGCCGTATAATATAAATCAACATGAAGTAAACTACCCAAAGCCGAAACAAATGACGTTGTTACCACATTAAGTCCTAAACTAGATTCACTAATCCAAGTTATAATCGTAGAAATTAATCCATTATTATAGGTACATATAAGTATTGTATAAGAAAGAATCATTAAGAATACTGCTGGCAACATTCTTTTAGAACCTTCAACAAAACCATCAATCACATCATCAAATTTAATTCTATAAATTAGTTTAGTTACTAAAGTAAACACTAATAAAACTATAATAATTCCCATAAATGATCCCAAACTAGACCAATTACCCAAAGCATATAAATTGTTAGAAATTATACTATTTAAAGTCAAATTTTTGGCAGTAAACCAATCATGAAATTTATCAAGAAAACCAAGTGGTATATAACTCAAAATCACACATAAAAAGATAACTAGAAATGTAGAATTTAAAACCCAATCTTTTGAATCAAAATGCTTCTTTTTTATAAATTTCCAAACAATTATTAAAAATAACAAAATACCAATGACAATAAAAACACTGCGGAAATTAAAACGAAATTCCAATAAATTTTGATGGAAATTATTAAATACTTCTATACCAAATAAATTATTCCAAGGGAAATACCCAAATACTAAAACAATTAATATTAATGATAAAATAATCATCAAAGGCCAAGTTTTAATATTTTTATAATCACCCTTAACTTCCGATACCAATAAATCATCACTATCATTTAATTCATATTTTACTTTCTTTTCTTGAACATTCTTTATATGTCTATTAATAAAGAAAATCAATAACGCTATTCCTAGAATAACTAAAATCAATCTAGGCCAAAGATTAGTATACTTATCTAATCCCGCCAATTCATCGATAGTTACAGATGAATATCCATAATAGTTATTAGGATCTCTAAATGTAGTAAATATTCCCCCCATAAACCCAATCAACATAGCAACAACTGTTGAACTAATAGCCACCAATTTATCGTAACCAAGAAGTAATATAATTGATATTATGAAAGGAACAAATACCAAAATACAATTATCAATTCCAAATAGTGACGTTAAAATTGCAAAAACAATTGCGGTAATAAATATAAATCCTTTACTATGGGATTTAACCTTTTGGGCAATATTATCTAATAACTTCTTATAGGCAGGAACTAAATTTAAAACACCGTAAAAAGCTCCCAAAACTAGCAAATACACTACCGTATCAAAGAAGTAATAAAATGCCTGAACAAAATTAATCGCTTCATCACCTATCGGTATATAAGCAATATCTCCGTCTCTACCAGGAATAAAAATACTAGTTACAACCAGTAAACCTAAAATTATCAATATAACCTTAAATAAACCATATTTTTTCATAATAACCTCCTCTACCATTAATTATATCACAAAAGTAATAAATGTAAATAAAAAAAGAGAAAAATTTACTATTTTTCCCATAAATATTAAGGCTTTTTTAATTATTTTTATCTTTCATTTGTGGGAATAATACCACATCTCTAATTGAATCTTGATTAAAAATAATCATCAAAAGTCTATCAATTCCAAAACCAAGTCCAGATATTGGTGGCATTCCTTGTTCCATTGCTAATAAAAAGTTTTCATCTAAATCCATTGCTTCCTCATCACCCAAAGCTTTGGCCTTTAATTGTTCTTCAAAAGCTTTTCTTTGGATAGCAGGATCTACAAGTTCAGAATAAGATTTACATAACTCTGTACCACAAACTATTACCTGAAAAACATCAATAATTCGACTATCATTATCATTTCTTCTTGCTAAAGGTATGAGGACAGCAGGATAATTATAAATAATTGTCGGTCCTATAATCTGCTCTCTAATAAGTTTTTTATAGCAAAAATCAATTATCTGACTGAGAGACTTATATTCAGCTAAATCTTCGTAAGAAAATAAATTTTTTTCCACAATTTTATCTTTTAAAATATGTGGATCTTGTATTTCCAAAAAATCAAATCCCAATATATTTTGCATCTCTTCCACATAATTTATTCTCTGCCAACTATCCGTACCAAAATCGACAACATTACCTTGATAAACTACTTTTGTCGTACCAATTAATTCATTAAGAAGACTTTTTATAAAAAGCTGATAAAATTTAATATTATCTTCAAAATTCCAATAGGAAACATACCACTCTACCTGTGTAAACTCTTGTAAATGTTCACAGTCCATTCCTTCATTTCGAAAACATTTAGCAATCTCATAAACCCGATCATAACCAGCCGCAACACATTGTTTTAAATAGGTCTCTGGAGCAATTCGCAAATTACAATCCATATCAAGAGCATTGTGATGAGTATAAAAAGGTTTAGCTGAAGCACCACAAACAGCATTCTGAAGAATTGGTGTTTCTACTTCCAAAAAACCATTTTCTCCTAGAAAGCTATGAATAAACGCATATAATTTACTTCTGCCCAGGAATACTCGTCTTGTTTCTTCATTCATAATTAAATCAACATAGCGCTGTCTATACTTAATTTCTGTATCTGTTAAACCATGAAATTTTTCAGGTAAAGGTCGAAGAGCTTTCCCCAAAAATACAAATTCGTGTACTCTTAAGGTTTTCTCTCCCGTTTGAGTAGTAAATATTTCCCCCGAAGCTCCAATAAAATCACCCGTATCTATCTGTTTCTTAAAAAATTCATAAGCTTGTTCTCCAACAATATCAATTTTAATTTCTAACTGCATATCACCTTCGAGATCACGAATTCTTACAAAACTAAGTTTACCCATTTTTCTCATAAAAATTATTCTACCGGCAATTCTTACATTTAAAAATCCATCATCTAATAATTTGGCATCTTTTAATTTATGTGTTACCTCATATCTGTCAGGATACGGATTACAATACTCTTTGATCTTATCCAATTTATTAATTCTTACTAATTCTTGTTCAGTTTTTACCATTTTGACCACCTTCTTCAATCACTTCTGTACCTGCCATTATATCATGCAGACCACGCCTATCTTTGCGATATAAAACCATAAATAAACATATTATTGAAAATAAAGATTCAAGATATGTAACTATGGTATATCCATAACTAAACTCTTTCGCATCAAAAAGATAGACAAAAATAATATTATATAACGTAGATAAAATTCCGTAAATAATAAGTCCACGCAAGATGATAGCCTTTAGACGAGGCCTTTCTCCTTTTTCGACAACTTTAATCTTACAAAGTTTTTTACCTATTGTCTGGCCACTATTCAAATAATTAAAGACAAAGTAATATCCAGCTATAATTACAAAAGACACTATATTGACAGATATATTACTCTTTTGCAATTCATAGTTTAGATTTCTTACTTCAGTATTATAGTCTTCTAAAGTTATTTCTTGGTTACTATACTTCAAGACAAGTTCTTCGGCATCGTTAATAATTCTTTCATTTGCATGAAATCCAATCGTAATAATAACAAATAATAAATCAATAATAAAACAATCAATCACGAAGGCTATAACTCGTTTAAAGAACAATGATTTCAATTACATCACCTATCACATATTATACCGTATTTTGAAATTCTTTCAAATAGTTATTAAGAATTTTTTTTAAATTTTCGGCAGTATTAACTTGAAAAATCATATTTTTAATTTTTTGGGCATTAGATAATCCCTTTAAATACCAACAAATATGACTGCGCATTTCTAAAACAGCTGCCTTTTCAGGCTTAATTTCAAGTAAATAGTCAAGATGACGAAGACACATCATAATCTTATCGGCGGCCGTAGGTCTAACTATTTTTTCGCCTCTATCTAAATAAGTAACTATTTCCTTAAGTAACCATGGATTTCCAAGTGCTCCCCTCCCAATCATCACTGCATCACACCTCGTAAAAGATAACATTTCAAGCGCAGATTCAATACTATTAACATCCCCATTGCCAATAACAGGAATTGTAACAGCTTCTTTGACTTCTTTTATTATCGCTAAATCGACTGGCCCTGAATATCCTTGACTCCTAGTCCTTGCATGCAAGGTAATAGCACTGGCCCCTGCTCTTTCGCAAACTTCGGCAACTTCGACAGCATTAATACTTTTACTATCCCAGCCACTTCTTATTTTAACCGTTACAGGAACTTTAACTGAAGAAACAACTGCTTCCACAATTTCTTTGATTCTATCAGGATCTTTAAGTAATCCAGCTCCTGCTTGTCCACGAACTGCTACTTTAGGAACAGGACACCCCATATTAATATCAATAAAGGCAATTTGATATAAATCCACTAATATTTTAGAGGCCTTTGCCATAGTAGCGGGATTTGAACCAAATATTTGAACACCAACTGGAATATTTAAAGTATTAATCCCCTTTAACATATCCAATGTTTTTTTATTATTTCGAACGACAGCTTCAGAACTGATAAGTTCTGTTACCGCCCACCCTACCCCCATCTCTTCACAAATCTTCATATATGAAGCATTAGATATACCAGCCATTGGAGCAAGTCCAACTTGGTTTTTTATTTCAATATTCCCTATTTTAAACATCAAACCTCACTCCTAATATTTTATTAACACAAAAGAATAAATACTCTTAAAATAAGTTAAAAACATTAAAACTATTCCCAAACCGCATATAAGGTGACTATTTTTTCATTATCACTAGTCAAGTTTTTAACTATATCGCTATCTAAATAAATAACATCACCATCTTTTTTTAAAGACCAACCTTTAAATTCATAACCATCCTTGACAAAAATATTTTTTTCTAATTCGACAAACTTATCATAAACAGCTTTAGTGTTCGACATAAAGCCCATACCACCATTTGAATTATATGAAATCTCATATTTATTAGCTCGATAATTAGCGATATACTTTTTACTACCAACATCATCTTTATCAATCTCTACGTTCAGCAAAAGACTATTTCCATTAGAACCTGTCCAGCCACAAAAAGTATAACCTTCTCTTGCCGGATTATTCAAAATAAAAGTGTCAGTACCAGATAAATAATTACTTTTATTACCGCTTACTTTACCACCAAATAATATATAACTAATAGGAAAATTACTACCCATAGACTTTTGATAACGATATAAGAAGGTAACCACCTGCTGTCTTGTACAATATTCATGAGGAGAAAATTTATTATTCGAAATGCCTATAACAATCTTTTTATTATAGGCCCAATTAACAGCATCGTAAAAAGAATCATTCTTCGAAATATCATTAAAACTATTTGTAGTATTAACTTTAGGAAACCCAGCATACCGCCAAAGAATCATTATCATTTGTGCCCTTGTAATGTAATCATCAGGCTTAAAAGTTGTCGAAGTAACACCATTAATAATCCCTTCATCTTTGGCCCATTTAATAGCATTAGCATACGAAGAACTACCTGAAACATCATTAAAACCAGTCAAGATATTTGTAACTTTACGATTAGAAACATTCAAATCTTTCGTACTTAAAACCTTTCCCGGTCTATCAGCCATCCGCCATAAAAGCGTTACAGCTTGAGCTCTTGTTATATACTGTCCTACACCAAATTTAGTTTTTGAAACGCCATTTGTAATATTATTTTTTAATGCCCAGTAGACAGCATCATAATAGTAAGAACCATCTCTAACATCATTAAGGATAATATCCGTGTCTAAATTTATTACGTCCACCCTTCGCGATTGGTCGGAAAAATATACGTCTAACATCGTATAATCCTCATTTAATATATTACTACTTGTACAATTAATATATACTACATCATGAGCCCGCTCGCCACCAAAATTATATAGATTTCCCCTAGCATAACTATCTTCAACAACAAAACCATTTGCCTTTAGAGCATTATAATAATTATTAAATATACCCTGATGTTCAAAGAAAAAACCAAATTTAGTATTGCCAATAGATTGACAATTTTTAATGTACATAGATTCTTCTTCACTATAACCAATGCCAATTCCAAATCCTGAAGCTCCCGCTGAAGTACTTTTAGCATTTTTTCCACAATTTATAGCCATACAATCAACAATAGTTCCATTAATAACATTATCCATCCCAAAACCAGTAGCATCAGTGTTTCTTACAATGATATTATACCAATCACAATCACGGCAAAGATTAATCATAAACCCTTTCCCAGAAGTATTATAAGTATTACCACGAACACTTTCACCATCAATAATAAAACCACTAAAATTAACATCTTCAAGATATAGAGGATTTTCTCCATAACTATCAGAAAGTTCATTCCAATAAAACATATCTAGACCGTATTCGATCGTCCCAGAAGGCGCATATGGTTTTAGGATTGTATATTTATTTGAAATATCTTCTTCAGTTCCAGCACCAACAATCGTCACATTACTTCGCAGTTTAATAACATAATTTTCACTCTTTCTTGTATTAATGCCACCAGAAGAAAAATAAAATATCCCACTTGGAAGAACAATAACCTGTCCTTCTTGGGCATTATCAATAAGATTTTGTAAATTTCTAGTATTTTGAGCCATTGCTGCCTGCTCTTCTTCAGTAACAAGACCATCATCAAGAAAATCTCCTTCAATAAGCAAATTGTAATTATTCCCACTAACAATATCAGAAGTAAACTCTTTACCCTCAATATTAATAATCGAGCCATCACTAAAATTATTATTATTAATACTTATTATACTGTCTTTAAAGTTATTACTATGTCGATAATAATAGAATATGAATAAAAAGATTCCCAAAACTAAAATAATACTTAAAATAAAATAACATTTTTTACGATTATTACGATAAAATTTTGTAATATTTTTATAAAATGACATCCCAACAACCTCCTAAATTAATTAATATTATATAACAAAAGTTTCTAAAAATACAATTAACTTATTAGTTAGTTATATAAATAAAATCATATAAAAAATTAACCATTAAATAAGATAAAGAGAAAACCAATATAATATATAATAATTTAGCTTGATAAAACTTATTTTTTTTAAATATATTATTTATATTAATACTATCTACCGCAAAAATAACTAATGGTATAACAAGTAAATAAAGAAAAAACTTAATCATTTTCTAACTCACTAACCATATTATTTCTTCTTACATATTTAATAACATTTGAAAAGGGAGTATTGATAAACTTTTCGACTATCTTTAGCATATCATCCTCGCTCAAATCTTCCGACATTGCTATTACATTGGCATTATTATGTGATTTACATAAAACAGCCTCGCTAACATTAGACACTTTTGCGCAGTATATACCCTTCATCTTATTAAGAGCAATACTCATCCCAATACCAGTTCCACATATTGCTATACCAAGATCAACTTCACCATTTTGTATGGCAAACCCTAACTTTTTAGCATAAACTGGAAAATCAACTGAATCCTCCGAATCCGTTCCATAATCAATAACTTCATATTTGTACAAATTATCTTTAAGTATTTGTTTAGCCTTATAACCACGATGATCACTCGCTATCCCAATTTTCACAAAAATCATCTTCTTTCTTTGTTTAATTTTAACATAAAAAAAATTATAAGTATATAATAATATATTTTTTTTTCATATATTTGACAAAAATTCATATTCTTATCAAATGACTAATTAGAAAAAAGACAACTCATTGTCGTCAGACTGTTGACAAACCCCACATTTGTGAAATGATGTGAACCCTATTTGGTAGACATTAATTAAAAAGAGAAAATTCATTTTTCTCTTTTTGTGTAAGTTTTTCTCTTTTGTTTAACTTTTTACTTTAATCTTTTAGTGTTATAGAATATTATTCATTCTTCTACAAGTTGAATATATTCTTGTAAAGATGTAATATTGTTATTGTACAAAGTTTCCTTTTTTAAAAGTGAATGCCAACTTTCTATTGGAAAGTCATCTATCGGAGTTCCTTTTCTAGCCATTGAAATAGTTATTCCGTTTGATTCACAAATTGCTTTGTACTAATTAGATGTATATTGGGACCCTTGATCACTATGAATGATCAATCCATGTACATCTTTTTCTTTTACTACTGCTTCATTTAAAGTATCCATTACTAATTTATTATCATTATGTTTAGATATTTTATATGAAATTACATGCCTGTCATATAAATCAATTATTGTAGATAAATATGTTCTTGCTCCTTTAAAAATTAAATATGTTATATCAGTATCCCACACTTTGTTTGGAGAATCAGTTGTGAAATTTCTTTTTAGTAAATTGGGCTTGATGTTTTCTTCAATCCTTTCGTTTTTATGTTTTTTCTTTGCTTTTCTTATATATTCAGCCATTAAATTATATTTTTTCATTATTCTTAATACCTTCTTTTCATTCATAATTACACCATATTTTTGGATAAGACCTTCAACTATCCTACGATATCCATATGTACCTTTAGAATCATCAAAAATTTCTTTTATTATTAAATAATCATAATAATCAGGATCTTCCTTATTTCTATACTTATAATAAGTCTTAAGGCTTATATTAAGTACGACACACATGTTAGCAAGTTTATAATTATCTCTATATAGATTTATAAATGTTACTTTTTCTCACGTTGTACCTTGAGAAAGGCCCAGTATTTTTTTAGTATTTCATATCTCTCTTGCCAATCTTCCTTAGTCAACTCAGATTCTTTTTTTCTTCCTCTTTTTGTAGCAATATTAGGATATAATTCAGGATGATTTATATATCTTCTTTTCCAATTTTTTACAGTATATAGTGGAATGTTATTTGATTTGGCAAGCTTATAAGCTGTTATACCATTGTTCATTTGATTAACTATTTCATTTACAAATTCGTCTGTGTATTTAATAAATTTTTGACCTTTTGAAGCCATAAGAAAACACCTCCTTTCTGTTAAGGTGCAAGTTCAATATTATCTTTGCTTAATTCTATTTTTATATTTGGATTAGAATTATAAGCTTTCTTTTCTCTTTTATTATGTGATCCAATTTGTGCTAGGTCATTTAAGGTATATATTGGTTCACTTCTAAATATTGCATAATTCAAATTCATTTATCTACCTCCAATCTTTAAATTATACTAAAAAAGACACCTTTGTGGTATCAATTATATTTTATATTATTAATTATCTCATTTATAGTTTCATCCACACTTCTTGTTAGTTTAGTACATGACTGTTCTAACATTAAGGTGACGCCAAATTCATGTTTTCCTTCAACATAATATTTAACAGGATTTGATTCATAGCTAATAATATTTAATTTATTATAGTAGACGAACCATTGTAAAATACTAGAATCAATGTCTGGTTCATTTTCATCATAACACGTTAAATAAATCTTACTATTTTTTAAGTTTTTTAAATCTATATCGACCGAATATCCTGGTAAATATCTATTACTAATCCAATAAATAATACTATTTTCATCTAATATTTTAGTTATTTTATCAACTATTATTTTATTCCATTCATATTTCATACCTGAAAAATCTATAAAAATATCGAATTTCTTATCACACTTAGTGTATTCATATATTTTTTCTTTTGTATTATCTATTTTTTCAGAAACAAATTTAAAAAACATTTTAATATTAAAATCCAATTCCCCATCATATGTCAACTCACTATCATTTATACATTCATATTTAAATATATTAGCAACTTTATCCATAATAGGAGATAACTTATATTTAGTATTACTTGATAATTTATTTTGATAGAAATCAGTATTAAAAATATAAAGTGGCCCCCTTTTTGCGAGGCAATATCCAATTTCAAATCCAACACCAGCATCATAAGAAGTTCCATCAAGTCTAGTTATGAAGACATCGGTATTATTTAAAGATTTTATATCTGCTTCAAAAATATTTTTAGCAACATTTCCAACTGTACTAACTTTCATATTACTGTCTTTAAATGGTAAATATATGTTATCGTTACCGAATTTTTTACTATTTAAAATGCTATTATACATAACTACAGATGTTTTTCTATCAAAAAAACTATACAAATTTGTAGCCAAATATATATTATTTTTCTTCATATTCCTTAACTCGCGTATTTACGCCATCAATTATTTTATATTTTCTGTGTCTATTTTTGTTTATTTTCTTTAAAAGTTCACTTTCTAAATCAATATTTAAAATTTCAGACAATCCTAGTAGATAAATCACAACATCAGCTATTTCTTCACCAATATCATCTTTCTTCTTACGCCAAGCTTCATACGCCTCAGCAACTTCACCATATGTTAAACAAAATTCTTTATTAATATCTGTCACATTAAATCCCTTATCTAGTTTATTTTGATAAACATCTTTTTGCATTTGTTTTAAATCTATCATTTTATTCTTCCTCCAATACTTTATTTATTATCTTTCTTATTTCAAAGATTCTTTTTTCAGTAAATTCAGGATGATCTTTAAACCATTTTATATTAAGTGGAGATGGATGTGGTAATACGATTGCTAATTTCTCATTAATATAATTGTTCTTAAAAATTAATTCATTAAAATTTTCATTTGGAAAAAACACTTTTGCTGATTTTGCACCAATTATTATATAAAGCTTATTATTTATATATTTTAGTTCTTTTTTTATCCAAGTTTCATAACAAACTTTTGGTGGCATTCTATCGTTACCATTTTTATCTTTTCCAGGATAACAATGCGCAAGAGCTGCAATATAAAAATTATCTGGATTATAAAACGTTTCATCATCAATCTTATACCATTCATATTTTAATTTTTTTCCACTTTGGTCTGTAAAAGGTTTTAATGTTTCGTGAACAGTAGCAGATGGTGCCTGGCTAATTTGAACTATTTTAGAATTAACATTTCCTAAAAAGATAGGATGAGGTTGGAATCCAAATTTTTCTTTACAAATTTCACACTTTTTTAAATTTTCCAATAAACTATTAAAATCTTCTTTCATTCCTTTTTCTAAACTCCTCTATTTTTTCAATAACTTCACCAAATACATTTTCAATCGGTTGCATTCCATTAATATAAATCAAATTATTTTCATCAAGAATAGATAAATATGCGTTTCTAACCTTTCCTAAATGTTCAGAGGTTGCTTTTATATTAAACTTTGTATGGGTATTTCTGTTAACAGATTCATTTGGTGTTATATCAATAAAAAATCCTATATCAGCTTTCGGAAAAACTGAATTAATATTAGTTATCCAATTTTTATCAACACCTTCTGCCATACGATACGCAAGAGCAGATGGAACATAACGATCGAATAGCATTATTTTATTTTTCAAAACTTCTTGATTTATATTTTTCATTCTTATATATCTATCAGTTGCAAACAAATATACTTTTAAAATAGGATCTAAAGTCCCTTCTTTTGCCATTTTCTTTAGTTCTTTACCTATATTAGTTTCAAATTCTTTTGAAATTTCTGCATCTATTCCTAATTTTAAATAATAATCTTTTATCATTTGTACTAATGTAGTTTTACCACAATTGTCTAATCCTCAAAAATAACTAGCACACCAAAACACCTCACATATACATTTATATTATAACATAAAAGATACTTCTCACAAAGTACCTTGATAAAGCCAATTTGTTATTCCTCATTATTGTAAGTTAAATTTGAAAGTGCACAATAGTTGTGCATTTAGTTTTATAATGCTTTATAATATATATCAAGCAATTTATTTGTCATTTGAAGGAGGAATAATTATGACAAATTATTGTCATCTCTCTTATGAAGAAAGAAAAAATATTGAAGATGGTTTAAATTTCAGAAAAAGTGTTAATCAAATAGCAACAGAATTGAATAGATCGCACTCTACCATCTTAAGAGAGATAGATAGAAATAAAATTTATTCTGAACCAAGTAACTTTAATAACTATAATACTAATTTTAATAAAGATTTATCTTGTGAAAAATTATCTAAAACGCCTTATGTATGTAATGGTTGTAAATCAAGAAGTGGATGTAGAAAGAAAAGATGGACTTACTATGCCAGAAAAGCTAATGATTCGTATAAAGAATTAATCAGTAGTTGTAGACAAGGAATAAATTTAACTGAAGAAGAAATATATAATATAAACAATGTTATTACTCCTCTTGTAAAAAAAGGACAAACTACAAATCATTTATATATTAATCATTCTGAAGTTTTAAACTTTTCTAAAGCTTCCTTTTACAATTACATTAATGCTGGTGTATTTGAATTTGGACCATTAGATTTCCCTAGAATTGTGAAACACAAGAAAAGAAAAAATAAAAAAGAAGCACTAGACAAGAAAAAAAAATATTAATCGGTAGAACATATAAAGACTTTTATTGAATATACAAGTAAAAATTTAAACATTGTAGAAATGGATACTGTTGAAGGATTAAAAACAGATTCAAAATGTATTCTTACCCTTTTTTGGAGAAAATCAAATTTCATGCTTATGTTTTTATTATAAAGCCAAACTACTGGTGAAGTTACTAAAATATTTGAATATTTACAACAAACATTATTAGCAGATGATTATAAAAAATTATTTCAAGTAATTCTTACTGACAACGGACATGAATTTTATGATGTATTAAATATAGAATGTAATCATAAAACAGGAGAACAAATTTCGAAAGTGTTTTATTGTGATCCAGGTGCATCATGGCAAAAAGGTGGAATTGAAAAAAATCACGAATTCATAAGATATGTATTACCAAAGAAAACAACATTTAAAAATTTAACACAAAAAGGATTGTTTAATTATTGCTAATCATATTAACAGTTTATGTAGAGATTCACTTAATTATAATTGTCCATTCAAAGCTATGTTGTTTTTATGCGATGAAAAAATACTTAATATGTTAAATATGTATTATATTGAACCTGATCAAGTTCAATTAAATAAAATAAAAAAATATTTATAGTCAACACACTATAAATATCAAATCGACAAATAAATTGCCATACTATAAAAATCAAACAGATTGTGCACTATGTTTTAAAAAATGATGCATATTCTGTCTTTTCGTCGTGGAACAAAAGTTCTTTGACAATTAATAATATATCATATTTTATTAAATTTGTTAATTTTTTTCTTTTATAATGTTTGAAAAAGTGTAGTTTCAATTGAAATTACACTTTTTTGAACATTCATGCCAACTGTTGTAAACTTTATTTTTTATCTAACGAAATAAAATCATATAAAAAATTAACCATTAAATAAGATAAAGAGAAAACCAATATAATATATAATAATTTAGCTTGATAAAACTTATTTTTTTTAAATATATTATTTATATTAATACTATCTACCGCAAAAATAACTAATGGTATAACAAGTAAATAAAGAAAAAACTTAATCATTTTCTAACTCACTAACCATATTATTTCTTCTTACATATTTAATAACATTTGAAAAGGGAGTATTGATAAACTTTTCGACTATCTTTAGCATATCATCCTCGCTCAAATCTTCCGACATTGCTATTACATTGGCATTATTATGTGATTTACATAAAACAGCCTCGCTAACATTAGACACTTTTGCGCAGTATATACCCTTCATCTTATTAAGAGCAATACTCATCCCAATACCAGTTCCACATATTGCTATACCAAGATCAACTTCACCATTTTGTATGGCAAACCCTAACTTTTTAGCATAAACTGGAAAATCAACTGAATCCTCCGAATCCGTTCCATAATCAATAACTTCATATTTGTACAAATTATCTTTAAGTATTTGTTTAGCCTTATAACCACGATGATCACTCGCTATCCCAATTTTCACAAAAATCATCTTCTTTCTTTTTTTAATTTTAATATAAAAAAATTATAAGTATATAATAATATATTTGACAAAAATTCATATTCTTATCAAATGACTAATTAGAAAAAAAGACAACTCATTGTCTTTCTAACATGTATAAATTATCCAATAATATACCAGTACCTTCTGCTACACAAGTAAGAGGCGATTCAGCAATAAACACAGGAACTTTAAGTTCTTGACTAAGTACTTGTGAAAATCCATCTACCATCGCACCACCACCAGTAAGGACAATACCTTTATCAATAATATCTGCCGATAATTCTGGAGGTGTTTGTTCTAAAATTCCTTTGACAGCATGAATAATTGTATAGACACTTTCGCGTAAAGCCTCCTCAACTTCTTCAGAAGTAAGTGTAATAGTATGTGGAAGACCTGTAACTAAATCTCTACCTCTTACCTCCATCTTTTCACTTCGTGAACCTGGAAAGACGGTCCCAATAGTAATTTTAATATCCTCAGCCGTACGCTCACCTACTAACAATTTATATTTATCTTTAATATATTTAACAATATCATTATCAAAAGCATTCCCAGCTATTCTAATTGATGAACTGCCAACAATCCCACCTAACGACAAGATAGCAATATCAGTAGTTCCGCCACCAATATCAATAACCATATTTCCACTGGGTTTTGAAATATCCATTCCTGCTCCAATTGAAGCAACTTTGGGTTCCTCTTCTAAAAAAACTTTTTTAGCACCAGTTCTTTCAGCAGCCTCCTTAATAGCATTTTTTTCAACCTGAGTAATATTAGAGGGACAACAAATTAAAATTCTTGGTCGAGATAAAAAACTTTTCCCATTTACTTTCTTTATAAAATAGTTAAGCATCACTTCTGTTGTTTCAAAATCTGCTATTACACCATCTTTCATAGGCTTAATAGCTTTCACTTTACCGGGAGTTCTTCCTAACATCTCATGTGCTTCTGTTCCAACGGCTAAAGGCTTCTTTGTTTCAGCATCAATAGCAACAACAGATGGTTCATTTAAAACAATACCCTGTCCCTTTATATATATAAGTACATTTGCTGTTCCTAAATCAATACCGATATCTTTATTAAACACTGGTGACCACCATCCTTATTTACATTTTATCATATTTTAACCACTTTTTATAGTTTTAATTACATTTTTTTACCAAAAATTTCCTTTTTGTAGCCTCCCCGCCTCTAATATGTTTAATACAGGCGTGATAATCAAAAACACTTGACACTCTATCGTACATATTTTTGTCAATAATAAATAATCTTTCTCGAATATCCTTATGAACTGTACTTTTAGAAACTCCAAAAATTTCACTAACTTCTCTAATTGTCTTATTTGTTTGTAAAATATAATTAGCTTCGTCAAGCACTCTATTATATATCTTATTATCCATATTAACTATACTCACCTAAATAATTATATTAATTAGGAAAAGTATTATGTAAAAAAAGGCATTACTGCCTATAGTTCATCTACTGATTTATTATAATATTCTTCAGGATTAACAATCTTTCCCTTATAATATAATTCAAAATGTAGATGATTTCCTAAATCTTTATTGATATTAGAAACTCCACTCTTTGCAATTATTTGGCCTTGAATTATTTGATCATCTTTCTTAACAGCAACATCCGCTAAACTCTGATATATTGAAATTAAATCATTAGAATGACGAACTTCAACTGTTGTTCCTAGTATATCATTATCTTCAACAGAAATAACTGTACCATCCAAAATGCTAATCACATCAAATTGATTACTACTAGCATAATCGACACCAGAATTTTGAATATATGTATTTTCATAAAAGAGAATTGCATTTTCTTGATCTTGTGCTTCACCCTCATAATCGTAGAAAGTTTTGGCAATAGATACAGATTCATCTAAAAAAGGGCGCACAATTTTAACCGATGTACTCACTACTGGAATATCATCATCATTATTATCAGTAATTTCACCATCGACATATTCTAAATTGTCATTATCAGAAAAAAGCAAATCATTAGCTAATCCTCCTAAAAAGTACATACTAACTAAAAATGCTATTACACATACACCATAAATTGCTGGAATTACATATGGTTTAACTCTTCTAACATTCATTATTTTCACCTCTAGTATAGTAGTTTCCGAATTTATAAAATATATACCCTAATTTTCTCTTTTTTTTATATTAGCACCAGTATAATAGTATTTTAATATATCAACATAATTATATCCTTCTTGAGCCATTCCTTCTGCACCATATTGACTCATTCCCACACCATGTCCATATCCTACTGTCTCTATCAAGACATTATCACCTTGTTGAATAATTGTAAAATCAGTTGATTTAAGACCAAGATTATCATATAAGTATTTACCAGAAAATTCTTTACCATTAATATTAAGACTCATAATTCTATTAGTTGAACTTCTTTTTAAAATTTTAACTTTCAAATTATCATCATATTTTAGTCCCAGTTTTGTATAAAAATCATTTAAAGATATCTTCATACTACTTCTAAAAGCAGAACTTGTCTTTTCATCCCACGATGATTTTACACTTTGTAAATAAGGCAGATCAATATTAAAAACTAATGAAGAACTTTCAGTATATCCATTACTCGTAGAAAAAAACAAAGCATCAATTACTTGACCATCATAATCTAAATATTCCATTGAAGTCTCATTAACTACTTCTCTTAATTTATTAATATTATCAGTATATTCTTTACCCCAAGCTTCTTTTAAATATTCGTCATCTAAATAAACCTGATTTAAAACAGAATCGACAACATCATAGCTATTATCTTTATTATATTCTATTCGTTTAAGAGCATAACTTCTAGCGGCAACAGCTTGTGCTTTAAAGGCTTCTTTTTCAAAATAAATAGGCATTTCACCCGCAAGAACACCAACAATATATTCTTCTAGAGGTAATTTTTCTATATTTCCACTTGATAATCTTTTTATTCTAATAATAGTATTAGAAATATAATTAATTTTTATTTCCTCTTTTTCTTTAATTTGATAAAATTTTACTAGTAAAAAAGGAAGAAAGAGCATTAATATTGTCAACATAAGTATTTTCTTCATTTCTATCTCCGATATAATTATATGATACAAAATTTAAAAAAAATGTCGAAAAAAAAGAAGGGTTATTTTCCACTTCTTAAAAGCTCAAACGTTACGTTTTCTGTCATACTTAAGATATTAGGATCTTTTTCAGTAGCAAAGAGTAAATCAAATAGTGTGCCCCTTCCAAAACCAACATTTCCACCTCTATCCAAAACAATAGCAATAAAAGATTCCATATTTGGAACATTACTAACTCTAAAAATTGAATATAGAGGAAAAGACGGATCAGCGGCTAAAATTCTAACATTACCATATTCAGGATCATTATAGTATATAGTATTAGATACATCATATCCACTATTAGTAATCCCGGAGCACCCATAACAGTCAGGACCATAACCTGTTAAACTACCACTGACAACAGAAATAACTTCATTTTGTGGCGGAACATCTTTAACATCATCAGGATCTTCAACAACCGCTTCTTCTTGTACTGGTAATTCAGAATTATCAAAAGTAACTGCCTCTTCATCTTGCTCCTCAACAGAATCTTCTGTCAAAGGATCGATAACACTATCATCAATCGAATTAAGTAGCATTTCCTCTTCTACAAAGAGCGATGATACTGAATCAGCCATCTTATCAAGATTATTGTTACCAACAATTATAACCTTATCTTGTTTAGTATCGCCACTAAATAATACTATTAAAAACAGACTAACTATTAATATTTGCGAAGAAATAGTTATTAGTTTAGCTGCCATTTTGTTCATTTCATTCACCTCATTAATATTTTAAGCATATTAATTGTAACATCATTTATTAAAAAAGTCAAATACTGCCCTACTATTAGCAGTTGTAACTGCTGCTACTTCTGTGATTGAAACACTTTTAATACCACTAATTGCTTCTGCAATTAAAGGAATATTAGAAGGATTATTTTCTTTACCTCTATAAGGTTCAGGCGCCAAATAAGGAGAGTCAGTCTCCAATAAAATATATGATAGAGGAATTTCCTTTACTACTTCTTTTATATTTTTAGCATTTTTATAAGTAATTATACCTCCAATACCAATATAATAGCCAATTTTTATAAATTCTCTTGCCATTTCAACGGAACCACTAAAACAATGAATAACACCACTTAATTTATAATCCTTTAATATATTATATGTATCTCTAGTTGAATCTCTACTATGAATTATAACAGACTTATGATACTTTTTAGCAATATCTAGTTGTCTTTTAAAAACCATAATTTGAAGTTCCTTATCCGTATTATCATAATGATAATCAAGACCAATTTCACCGATTCCAATAATTTTCTTGTTATTAATATTAGCCTCCAACCAAGCAAAATAAGTATCTGTAAAATCATCTAATTCTGTAGGATGAAATCCTATTGTGCCATAAACAATATCGTATTTATTAACTAATTCTAAAACTTCTCTATTTGTCTTTATATTAGTTCCACTAACAATAATTTTCTCAACCTTTGCCGCTTTACACTTTTTGATAACTTCATCAATATTATCATAATACTCCCCTAAAACATGACAATGATTATCAATAAACATGCTTTCCCTCCTAAACAAAAAAATCATACCAAAAGATAGTATAATTATTTTTTACTATGACCAATCAAATATTTAAGAATCAGAATAAATATCAATCCAATATAAACTAAATCAATAATCTTTTTAGCCATTAAAACTAAAATTACTACTAAAACTGCCACGATACAAGATATAATCTTGAACAATACCACCTGACTTTTAGTTTTAAGCATTGCCTATCTCCTTTACAATATACTGCAATACTACAGAAACCACTATAACATATTTTTCTAAAATAGTAAAGTGCTAAAATATAACTTTACATTATCGAAAAATGTTAACTACAAAAAATAAATCCTCCTTGTTTACTAAACTTGGAGGATAAATATAATATACTTTATTTAGTTTCAATTCTTTGAAATAATACTTCCGCTTTATTAACTTTATTATAAGATTCGTAACCACCAAAATTGCTAATACTATCATAAGCAGTATTTTGTGTATTAATTTGATGAAAAATTTTATCGGCAGTCTCTGGAATAAAAGCTTTAAGCAGTACAGTAGCAATTCGAATACATTCTAATAAATTATATAAAATAGTCGAAAGACGATCATGATTATTCTCATCTTTGGCAAGTATCCAAGGCATCGTATCATCAATATATTTATTACATGATCTAAGAAGTTCAAAGATAGTATCAACAGCTTTAGAAATTTCAAGATTATCCATATATTCATGTACCTTATCTTTTAATGAAGTAGCTTCATTGATCAATTTATTATCCAATTCTTTATCTAATACTCCTTTATTTTCAACTACACCATCAAAATATTTATTTATCATGCCTATTGTCCTATTAACTAAATTTCCTAAAATATTGGCAAGATCACTATTAGTTCTATTAATTAAAGCACTTTCGGAAAACAATCCATCACTACCAAAAGAAACCTCTCTAAGGATAAAATAACGAACTGCATCAACACCATATTTATCAATATATTCTCTAGGATCTTTATAATTTCCTAAACTTTTAGATATCTTGTCACCATCAACAACAAGCCACCCATGACCAAATACTTTTTTAGGAAGAGGAAGATTTAAAGCCATAAGAATAATAGGCCAAACAATCGTATGAAATCTCATTATTTCTTTCCCAACAATATGCAAATCACATGGCCAATATTTTCGAAAGAGCGTATCTTCTTCCGTCAAGTAGCCTAATGCTGAAAGATAGTTACTAAGAGCATCAATCCAAACATAAACTACATGTTTTTCATCAAAAGAAACCGGAATACCCCAGTCAAAACTAGTTCTAGAAACACATAGATCTTCTAATCCAGGCTTAATAAAATTATTAAGCATCTCATTTTTTCTTGATTTTGGTTCAATAAAATCAGGATTACTATTATAATATTCAATTAATTTATCTTGATATTTAGATAATCTCAAAAAATAAGCTTCTTCTGATACTTCTATAACTTCTCTACCACAGTCAGGACATCTGCCATCAACTAATTGTGTTTCCGTCCAAAAAGACTCGCATGGAGTACAATAAAGCCCCTTATATTGACCTTTATAAATGTCTCCCTGATCATACAATTTTTTAAAAATTTTCTGCACACAAACTACATGCTGCTGATCAGTCGTCCTAATAAATTTATCATAACTAATATTTAACCTTTTCCACAAATCTTTTGCATCAGAAACAATTTCATCAACATATTCCTGTGGACTAATACCTGTTTCACAAGCCTTTTTTTGAATTTTTTGGCCGTGCTCATCAGCTCCTGTCAAATAAAATACATCATAACCCATTAAACGCTTATATCGAGCAATAGCATCAGCAATTACCGTCGTATAGCAATGACCAATATGAAAATTAGCACTAGGATAATATATAGGCGTTGTAACATAAAATTTTTTATCCATCTTTATCACCTTTCTTTGTTTTTTATACCAAATAAAATAATTTTTTTTAAGTCTAAATTACAAGAAGAAACACTATCACTACATTAAATTTCTTTTTTTCTTTTATAAAAGCAGTCTAACATATTATCAAAAATTTTTCAATACATTTGTGCAAAATATATGCCAAAAAAAGCATCAAGATTATCTCAATGCTCTTTTATCAAATATCATTTAATATTTTAATTAATCTATAAATTGTTTACTAAGTAATTTAGAAAGTACAATTGCCAACTTATCTTCCATATCCGTAATCGGAATATCCGTTGAAATAATAATAACACTACCAATGGCATCACCATTATCGACAATTGACGCAAATGAAAAGTACCCCATCTCTTCTTCATCTTCAATTATTTTAAAATTTCTTTTTTGTTTATCTGAAAAACTGTCTCTTCTTTCTATCGATCTTTCCGTAAATTCATTAATTTCTTTACCAAGATACTTTTTCTTTAAAGGACCCGCTACCGCTATTACTTTATCACGATCTGTAACAATGATATTATGATGAATAATTTGATTAAAAGCTTCAACATAATCTACTGATACATTCTCTAAACTCTCAATTTGAGAAAATTTCTTTAAAATGATTGCATCACCATCTAAAAATATTTCGATATTCTCACCATTTTTAATCCTCAAATTCTTTCTTATTTCTTTTGGAATAACTATTCTTCCAAGTTCATCTATTCTTCTGATAACACCTGTCGTTTTCAAAATATCACCTATACTTTCTTTACTATTTTGTCAAAATAGCCAAGAATTATACAAAAAAGAAAGAAATTAAGTTTATTTCTAATGACTTAAGTTTTCTAATATTTTAGAAAATAAATCATTTAGATAAAAGATAAAATGTTTATCTAATTTAGTTATATCAATTAAAATATGAATTTTATTATTTTTATATGAAAATTTGAAACTTTTAGAAATATCGTAGGCCATAAAAAATAACTTTTCGCCATCAATTTTTTGAGAAATATTTGATGATAAAATAATTTCTACAAAAATCTTATTTTGTTTAATATCTACTACATCTAACAATTTAGCCTGTTTTTCAAACCATTCTTCATGCATATATATTAGCAACTCATCATTAATTTTGCCAAATCTATTTTCTAATTTCTGGGTAACTATTTCAATATCATTCAAAGATTTAACTTCGTTAATCATTTTATGAATTTCTATTTTAACTTCATCGTCAGGAACATAATTATCTGATATATGCGTCTCTACTTCTAGTAGAGGCTTACTGTTATCGGTTGTTTCTGAAACGACCTTAATACCTTTTAATTTATCTACTTCCTCTTTCAATATTTTAAGATATAAATCTATACCTATACTATCAATAAATCCCGATTGCTCACTTCCCAGTAAATTTCCCGCACCCCGTATTGATAAATCACGCATAGCAATCTTAAAGCCGCTGCCAAGTTCGGTAAATTCTTTGATTGTATTAAGTCTTTTAATAGCTAAATCTGTAAGTTCTCTTTTTCCGCTATACATCAAATAGGAATATCCAATTCGATCACTTCTTCCAATTCTACCTCTTATTTGATAAAGTTGCGATAAACCAAAATGATCAGCCTCTAAAATAATTAATGTATTAACATTTGGAATATCAATACCTGTTTCAATAATAGTCGTACATAACAAAATATCAAATTCATAATTAATAAAATCATTCATAATATTTTCAAGATCAATTTTAGACATTCTTCCATGTGCATATCTAATACGAGCTTCGGGAACTAAGCTTTGTATTTCACTGAACTTAAAATCTAATTTATTTATATTATTATATAGTATAAAAATTTGACCATTCCGTGATAATTCTTTATAAATAGCATCTTTAATAATATTTTTACTCTCGGGCATTACATAAGTCTGAATTGGTCTTCTCTTTTCAGGAGGTGTTTCAATAAGAGCAAGGCCTCGAATACCAGATACTGACATTTGAAGAGTTCGAGGAATTGGTGTTGCTGATAAAGTAAGAACATCAATATTATTTTTATATTGTTTAATTTTCTCTTTATGCACAACTCCGAACCGCTGCTCCTCATCTATAACAAGTAGCCCTAAATCTTTAAATTCTATCTTATCATTAAGAATTTTATGTGTTCCAAAAAGAATATCTACTTTTCCATTTTTTATCTTATCAAGAATTATTTTTTCTTCTTTTAAAGATGTAAACCTATTAAGTAGGGCCATACTAACAGGAAAATCAGCAAATCTTTCTAAAGCCGAACGATATTGTTGAGCCGAAAGAATAGTCGTAGGGCATAAATAAGCAACTTGTTTTCCATCATTGACTGCTTTAAAAATAGCTCTAAAAGCTACTTCTGTCTTTCCATAGCCAACATCACCACACAATAACATATCCATAGGTTTGTCCTTTTCCATTTCGACCTTGATCATTTCTACTGCTCTAATTTGATCAAAAGTTGCTTCATATTTAAATTTACTCTCAAATAATAACTGATTTTCATCATCTTTAGAAAAAGAAAATCCTTTCATAGCCTCTCTTTCTGCAGATATTTTTATTAAATCATTAGCAATATTTTTAAGTTGTTTTCTAACCCGCTCTTTTCGTTTTTCCCAATTATCACTTCCTAATTTATCTAATCGAACAATAGCATCGGCATTACCTGAAAATTTACTAATTTTATCAATCTTTTCTACTGGCAAATAAAGAATATCATCATCTGCATAAATAAGCTTAATGTAGTCTTTTTTTAACCCATTCTTCATTAAAGTACAAATTTCTACATATCTACCAATACCATGATCAATATGTACTATATAATCACCTTTTTCCAAATTATTAATATTACTAATTTTCGTACCAATTTTAAATTTATTAATGACCTTTTTTTTCTTCTCTACTTTGCCAAATAAGTCATTAGCAGTAATAACAACATAATTATCTAAAATAAACCCATGATGAATAAATTTATTCACAATATTAACTTTACCTAAAATAATATTATTCTCATCAGTTAGAATAAGATTATCCATTATATCTAAATAATTAATCACCCTTTTAGCAACATTATTATTTTCGAGACAAAAAATAATCGTTTTCTTTTGACTCAAATATTTTTCGATATCCAATTTAATTTTTTCAAAATTTCCACAGTAATTATCAATATTAAAAGATAAATAATTATATTTTTTTCGTAATTTCACATCAATTAAATTATCAATATCCATAATATAAATAGTATTTTTAATATCAATATCAGAAAGATCCCACATATAATTAGTTTTTATTTTATCATTTAACTCATTATCGTATGAAATAATAGTTTCCCTAAGTAAATTATAACTAGAAACAATTTGATTGTAATCATAGAAAAACAAAGTAAAAGAACTAAAATAATTCCAAATACCACCAACATCATTAGAATAGTTAAGTAAATATTTTTGCTTCCTTTGATCTTCTTTTACTCCTTCTGTATCTATCAAAAATTCAGTAAATGGATATATTGAAACTTTATCTGTTTCATAATTAGACATTTGACTTTCTAAATCGAAATATTTAATACTATCAATCGTATCTCCCCAAAATTCAATTCGAATAGGATTTTCAAAATCGATAGGCAAAATATCAATAACATATCCTCTTATAGCCATTTCACCAGTTTTAGTAACAATAGGAACCTTTTCATAACCAAGATCATATAAATGAGAAATAAGTATTTCTCTATCATATTCAGTATTTTTTGCTATTTTAATAACCTTTTCATTATACAATTCTCTACTAGGTAAATATCTAAGTACTCCCATCAAATTAGTGACGACAATATAATTATCTTTATCTAATAACTTGTTTAATGTATTTAGTCTTTCTATTTTTAATTCAGGACTAATTAAAGTAGCTTCACTAGCAATAAAATCATCCATAGGAAAAAATAAAACTTTATCCGTGTAACATAAAAGTCTATTGTAAATATCATCAGCTTCATAAAGAGAATTAATAACCACTAAAATGGTTTCTTTTTTACTAATAAAGTATTCATAAATATAAATAATATTTAATTCTTTATTCAATCCCGATATTAAATAATTATTTCCTAAATCAACCGCAAATAATTTATCAAAAAATTTCATCACTATTCCTCCTAAAAAATAAAAAACTACACCACAACATTAATCAATTATCAATTTAATATTTATGATTGAATAAAAATTAAAAACTAGTTTTTTCCGTTATAAATACACTTTAAATTGTTAATATCCATTACTATAAAATCATCAACAATATTCTCTAACTTTAAATAAGAATTATTTAACACTAATCTTTCTTCTACACTAAAATTATCTAAAACAAAATCTTTAGTATCGATCTCTTTATTGTTAGAAATACCAATTTTCAATCTTAAAAACTCTTTTGTTCCTAGATTTTCTATAATACTCTTAATCCCGTTATGACCACCACTTGAACTATTAAAAGCAACTCTAATTTTTCCTAATTTCATATCTAAATCATCTTGAATAATCAAAATACTTTTAATATCAACATTATAAAATTGAACATACTTTTTAACAACTGTACCAGAAAAATTCATATACGACAAAGGTTTTATCAATAAAACCTTCTCTCCACTAACAAAATATTCTGAATACAAAGAGTTAAATTTTCTATCGCTCTTAAAAGTTAAATTATTCTTTTTAGCAATAAAGTCAATTAAAGAAAATCCTACATTATGACGAGTATTTTCATAACTTTTTCCCGGATTACCTAAACCAAAAATCAATCGCATTTATGATCCCCCTTATGATACTCCATATAAACATCATTTTTTACCATATTGCGGTCTTTAGCTACACGCTTAATCGAATTCATAACATCTAATCCCTCACTAATATAAAAATCGACAGCCTCCCTAATAGATAAAGAAGTATTATTTATTATCTTACCAGAAAAACCTTCGACAATAATAACAAATTCACCTTTTTCCAATACAATTTCTATAATATCAGAAATTTTTCCACGATAGATAGTTTCAAATTTTTTAGTAATTTCTCGGGAAATACTAATTTCACGATCTCCCAACACTTGTAACATTAAATTTAAAGTATTCTTTATTCGATGAGGAGCTTCATAAAAAATTATTGTTTCATGATAATCCTTTAACATTATTAATTCTTCTTTTTTTCTACTATCTTTATTACTCAAAAATCCATAAAATAAAAAAGGTTTAGGAGCAATACCAGAAGTAATAAGTGCGGGTATTAAAGCTGTTACACCAGGAATTGCCACTACATTATAATTATTTTGAATGACATACTTTACCGTCTTAAAACCAGGATCACTAATAATAGGTGTTCCTCTATCTGTCACTAAAGCTACTGAAAGGCCTTGCTTCAAATAACTCAAAACAGTATCTTTAACTGTGTCTTCATTATGCTCATGTAAAGAAATTAACTTTTTTTTAATCTCAAAATTATTAAGTAAATTTAACGTAACTCTCGTATCTTCGGAGAATATTACGCTTACGTCTTGTAAAACCTTAACAGCACGATAAGTAATATCATCTAAATTACCAATTGGTGTTGATACTAAATATAAAGTAGCATGTTCATCGTAACTCGACTGGATCATGAATTTCGCCCTCCAAACATTTCTCTTATTTCCTTTGTATATTTTCCATTTTCGTCATAAATAAATAAGGGAGATAGTAATTTAAGACCTGGTTTACCATTTTTAATTCCCTCTATTAATAATAGTTCACTATTTTTTTTATTATTAGAATAAACAAATCTTAATCTTTTTGGTTCAAGATTATATTTTTTCATCAATTCAATTATTTCTACAAATCTTTCTGTCCGGTGAATAAAAGAAATCCTCCCGTTATTTTTAAGCATCTTTTTGCTAATTAATAAAAGATCTTCTAAAGTTAACATGTTTTCATGGCGAGCCATAGCTTTTATCTTATTATTATTTTGAAATTTACTATTAATATTTTTAAAATACGGCGGATTACAAGTAATAACATCAAAACTTTCAGCATTAAATATATTAGGTAAATTATGAGCATCGTCATTAATTAAAGATATTCTGCTGTTCATCTTGTTTTCCTTAATAGAAATTCTTCCTAATAAATATACTTCTTTCTGAATTTCGATACCATAAATCTGAGCTTTTGTTCGATAAAAAAGAAGCATAGGAATAGGCGCATTTCCAGTAGCAATATCAAGAATTTTCTTATCGCGCAAATTTATTGTCACAAAGTTTGCTAATAAAACCGAATCTAATGACATTTTAAAATATTTAGTATCTTGATAAATATACGTATCTTTAAATTCTAATAATCTATTTCTAACTATCATTTTTTTCGACATCAATAATCTCATTGTTGCCAGTTATTATCTTGTATTTAGAACGTAAAGGTTCGATTGAGATTACTTTCCCTTCTATCTTATTTACAGTAATCTTTTCTCCAAGTTTTGGTAATTCTTCTCTAATAGCACTATACTGCTCATTTTCATAATTCAAACAACAAAGAAGTCTTCCACATACACCATTAATTTTAGAAGGATTTAACGCTAACCCTTGATTTTTAGCCATGTTTATCGACACAGTATTAAAATTTGTCAAAAATGTATTGCAACAAAGAAAACGACCACAAGGTCCTATTCCGCCAATTTCTTTCGCCTTATCGCGAATACCAATTTGTCTAAGTTCAATTCTCGTCTTGAGTTTAGATCCTAATTCTTTAGCTAAATTTCTAAAATCAACTCTTTCATCAGAAACAAACCTAAAAAGTAATTGACTTCTTTCAAAATTATAATTGGCATCAATTATAGCCATATTAAGATTATTCTTACTTATCAATTCCTTACATTTAATAATAGCTTTTTCAGCATCACTATTATTTTTTAAATACTGTAAATAATCTTTTTTTGTAGCAACTCTAACAACTTTCTTATATATAGTATCCTCATCCTTAGGAACATTTAATTCCACTACCTTCCCAAATTGAAGTCCCCTATCAGTATCAACAATTACTGTCAAATTTTGTTTTAAACGAAAACCATTACTATCAAAATAAGAAATCTTTCCTATATCATTTATTTTAATTCCAACAATTACCATAAAATATCACCACACATATTTAAAATAAGTTTATCAATAAGCAAATTAATATTTAAATTTCTCTTCAATCCATATTCAGCATCATCCAAACACTCTAATTTTTTAATTATTTTTTCTATACTATTATTATCATTTATAGTTCTTATTTTATCTTCCATATCACTAAAGTTGATTGTATTCAAACCCGCTTTAACTTTTAAAGCATTAAAATAAATATTAATCATAATTTCAATCGCTAAAAGATTGCTTTCCCTATCTTTAAAGACATTATGCCATAGTTTTTTTACATAAAGAAGTACATCAAGACCGTTTTGTTCTAAATAAACAATAAAATTGCCAACATCATCGATAAACTTCTTTTTATTACTCTCCTCTAAACAAATTTTATATTCATTAAATAATAAGGAAAAATCTTTTTTGTCAGCTATACCAGATATATTTTTTTGTAGTTCGATAACTTGACAACGAGAAATAATTGTAGGCAAAACTAAATTAATATTATTAGTAATTAAAATAGCAATAATTTCATCTACTGGTTCTTCTAAAAACTTAAGTATCGAATTTGCAGATTGTACATTCATTTTTTCTATAGATTTAATTATATATATTTTTTTCTTTTTTTCTAAAGATTTTTTACTAAATTCATGTTGCAAATCAACAAGTTGTTCTTTTTTTATCCATAATCCATCAGGTTCAATAATTTTAACATCAAGATCGTTTCCATTTTTTATTTTTTGAATTATATTTTTTTTATCATTTAACTTATTATAATGACAAATAATTTCTACTGCAAAAGAAAGAACAATATCAAAGACATCATCGCAACCATTAGCATTAAATAAATATGCATGTGATAATCTTTCCAACTTAATAGCATTCACTAAAATATTATAAGCAATAGGTTGTTTTTCTTTATAAGTATCCAACATTCTTTCACACCTCTTTAAAAAGTAAAGATAGAAAATAAACAGTACCCAATAATAGCTGGAAATCCAAAAAAAGTAACAAGTAAAATTGTCAAAATATTAATTGGAATAGTCGTATTAATGGGATATACAATAACATTATAACCATACATAAATAAAACTGCTAATACAAACTTTTTAATTAAAGACAATCCCTTTTTTATCATATTTTCACCCAATAAAATATATGAGTTAAATATCCTTATATGTCTTTTCTTCCTTCAAGAGCAAATTCTAATGTCATAGCATCTATATATTCCATATCAGTACCAACTGGTATTCCAGTAGCTATCTTCGTAATTTTGACATCAACACTTTCTAATATTTTTTTTATATATTGCATAGTAGTCTCTCCTTCAATAGAAGGTTTTAAAGCTAAAATTACTTCCTCGACATGAAAATTTTTAATTCTACTAATTAAACTATCAAGATTAATATCTTCAGGGCCAATTCCTTCTAAAGGGGATATTAAATTTCCTAAAACATGATATTTCCCATCATAAATATTAAGTTTTTCAAAAAGTAAGATATCCTTTGGTTTTTCCACTACAAATAGAACCTTATCATTTCTATTAAGGTCCTGACAAATAGGACATACTTCGCTATCAGTTATATTGCCACAAATAGAACAATTTGTTATTTTATCACGCAAATCAGAAATAGCATCAGAAAATAAAGTAAGTTTTTCCTTATTAAAATTTATCAAAGAAAAAGCAAGTCTTTCAGCAGTTTTATCACCTATTCCTGGTAAATCTTTCAAACATTCAATTACTTTTTTTAAACATTCTGGATACATAAACTACATTAAACCATTAAACATTTTACTATATTTTCCAAGCTTTTCTTCTTTATCAGTATTCATTTTTTCTAAAGCATCATTTATTGCAATCAAAATCATATCTTCTAAAACTTCTTTATCTTCAGAAGTAAAAATAGAATCATCAATATTTACTGATAAAATTTTGCCTTTACCATTTATTAAAATTGTAACCATCTGTGATTTACCTTCGTATGTTTTCTTTTCTAATTCATCTTGAATTTTAACAATATCATTTTGCATTTTTTTTGCTTGCATCATTAAATTTTGCATATTCATTTTTAACACGCTCCTTTATTTATATTCAATAATATCCTCACCTAACATTTCTGCAAGATGATCAATTGATGTTTTAATTTTTTTTTGCTCTTCTTTTTCAGGTAATTCAATTATATTATATTTAATATTTTTCTTTATATTTGTAATATATTTATTTTTTTCTTCTTCCCAAGTAATATCATTAATAGCAACAATTATCATATCATAATTAAAAACTTTTTTTAACAGTCTTTCTGTCAATGTAATATTTTCATTAATTCTCTCGACAATCGAATCAAATTTATTAACAATTGTCAAGTATTGTGCAGATCCCACTACAGGAAGGGAATCTTTAAGAAGACCGCTAACTACAGAAAATTCATCATCGGATATATAATCATCTATTTTATACCAGTCATTTTTTATATTTTTTAAAAATTCTTTAGAAGCAGTTGCAAAGGAATTATTTATTCTAACTCCAATTTCATCTCTTCCTATTGAATATTTATTAATTATTTTTTGGGAAATATTTTTTTCATTTAAATTCTCATCATCTGTTTCCACTAATGAAATTATTTCCCGGGAAATAATTTTATTTGTTTCTTTAAAATTATTATCAGAAAATTTCAACACAGTAGTCATAAAAATAATTGATCCATGTGAAGAAAATTTTATTTTATTACTTGTTTCATTAAGAACCTCAATAAAATTATACAAATCATGTTCGTTATATAACTCATCAATTAACATAATATTCTTTTTTTTAACTTCGCCTTTTTCTAATTTTTTTGTACTTTTAAATAAAATAACATCTTTCAGAAAGACAATTAATTCTTGAATAAATTTATTTAGTTCTTTTCCGCTTTTATCAAATTCTTCAATAAAATTAATTATTGCTATCTTGTTATTTAATTTTATTGCTTCCATTAAATTAAATATATTATCATATGAGACAGAACCAGCAACCATATGAACTTCATCAAGAGTAATTTGACCACTCTCATATGTTGCCAATTGGTCTAACATATTAATAGCATCGCGCATTCCACCATCAGAAAGTCTAGCAATTTCAAATAGAGCTTCTTCATCAATATTAATCTTTTCTAAAGCAACAATTTTTTGTAAGCGCTCCACAATACACATGTCATCTATTTTTGAAAATTGAAATTTTTGACAGCGAGAAGAAATAGTTAAAGGTACTTTTTGCGGATCAGTAGTTGCTAAAACAAATATAACATGAGAAGGCGGTTCTTCTAAAGTTTTAAGTAAGGCATTAAAAGCTTGATTCGTAAGCATATGAACTTCGTCAATTATATAAATCTTATATTTAGCATTACTAGGAACTAAATTAACCTTATCAATCAATTCTCTAATTTCATCAACACCATTATTTGATGCAGCATCAATTTCTACGATATCATTGCTATTTAAATAATTAATACAATTAAAACATTTCTCACAAGGTTTACCATCACTAGATAATCTTTCACAATTGACAAGTCGCGCTAATATTTTAGCAACAGTCGTTTTTCCTGTACCACGCGGACCACTAAATAAATAAGCATGAGAAACTTTATTATTAATAATAGCATTCTTTATCACAGCAACTACTTTATTTTGTCCCAAAACGTCATCAAAACTGTTGGGTCTATATTTTCTATACAATGCCAAATATGCCATTAATGACCACCACTCATCTCATATAGTATTATAACATAAAACTTCCAAAAAAATTATTTTTTTCTTTTATTAGTAAAAAAATTCGTTAAAAGTTTTGCACATTCTTTATTTTTTAAATCGATAAAAGTAATATTATGACATTCTCCTAAATCAAACATTTGTTTGCCTTTATATTTTGTTCCAAAATAAACATATTTAATTCTACTTTCAAAAATAGCACCTAGACACATCATACAGGGCTCTAAAGTAACATATAATACACAGTCATCCAAACGCCAACTCTTTAATTTTTTACAAGCTCTATTTATGGCAACAATTTCAGCATGCATAGTAGCTTTTTTTCTTTTTTCTTTGCAATTATATCCATATGATATAATTGTATCATTTTTAACAATTACACATCCAACAGGGATTTCATTTTTCTTGTATGCTTTTTTTGCTTGTTTAATTGCTATTTCTAAATATTTATTTTCCATTATTACCACCATTAAGAAAAATACTACCACATAAAATTACTTTAAACAATATATGTTCTTATGTTCCACGTGAAACATTATTCATTAATTCAGTTTATATCTTTCATATTAAGACTAATTATTCAAGTTTTATATATTTCTATGTTCCACGTGAAACATTATTTATTATTTTAGTTTATATCTTTCGTATTAAGACTAATTATTCAAGTTTTATATATTTCTATGTTCCACGTGGAACATGTTTTTTAATTTAGTTTATATCTATCCATATAATATAAAATACATTTTAAATAAAAAAAGATACACACATTAATTAAGTGTTAAAGCTGCTAACTTCCGTTCCTGACTTGGTTCCACTAATTAATGTTGTATCGAATACATTATATAATATTTTGATTAATATTGCAATATTAATTAAGATGCGATAAATCAAACAACTGTTCGAGTTAAATTATTTCCCGGAAAATAATTTATAAAACAAAAAACTATTGACCAAATCCATTAGTCAATAATTTTAATTTAATTTTATCTACTCTGTCTCTATTTTTTCTTTATCAACAATAGATGTCGAAGTTACTACATTATTTTCCTTTAAATTAATTAATTTCACACCCTGTGTAACTCTACTCATAATAGAAATTTTATCTATATCGAGGCGAATAACAATACCGGAATCAGTTATAATAATCAAATCCTTATTTTCATCAACAGTTTTAAACGAAACAATTGGGCCATTTTTTTCAGTAATATTAACAGTCTTGACACCTTTTCCTCCTCTATTTGTGATTCTATATTCGCTAGTAGGAGTTTTTTTACCATAACCTTTCTGTGTAATAACAAGTATATATTCACTAGCATTTGCAATCTCCATATCAACAAGAACTCCTCCGTCAAGATTAATACCCCTAACACCGGCAGCAGATCTTCCGAGTACTCTTACCACATTTTCTTTAAATCTAACCATTCGACCATTAGAAGAAGCCATTAAAATATCATCTTCACCAGTTGTTTTTTTGACGGATACTAACTCATCGTCATCTCTCAAATTTATAGCCTTTTTACCATTATTTCTGATATTAATAAATTCAGAAATATCAGTACGTTTAATTAAACCCATCTTTGTAGCAAATACTAAATACTTATATTCGCCATTATTAGAGATCTTAAGGAGTGATGTAATCTTCTCATCTTTATCTAAATTAAGCAAATTAATAATTGGTAAGCCTTTAGATTGTCTACTATATTCAGGAATTTCATATCCTTTAATACGATATACTTTACCTTTATTGCTAAACATTAAAATATAATCATGTGTAGTAGAATTAATTAAATGTTCAACAAAATCTTCCTCATTAATAGTCATACCTTTAATGCCCATGCCACCACGATTTTGTGTTTTATAAGTATCGGATGGAAGCCTTTTAATATAGCCATTTTTTGTTAAAGTAATAACAATGCTCTCTTCAGGTATTAAACTCTCATCTTCTATATATTCCACTGCAGTCATATCGATATGTGTCCTTCTGTCATCACTATATTTATTTTTAATTTCTAGAAGTTCTTTTTTTATAATATCAAGAATCTTTTTTTCTGATGCTAAAATTGCTTTAAGATCAGCAATTTCAAGCAATAATTCTTTTAATTCTGATTCAATTTTTTCTCTTTCTAGACCTGTTAAACGACGTAATTTCAATTCCAAAATAGCATCAACTTGAAGGTCAGAGAAATCAAATTTTTCTATCAATTTCTTTTTAGCTTCAACATCACTATTAGCGGTTTTAATTATTCTAATTACTTCATCAATATCATCTAAAGCGATTTTATAACCTTCCAGAATATGAACGCGCTTCTCGTCTTTTTCTAAATCAAATCTAGTTCTTCTTATAATTACTTCCTTTTGATAATCAATATACTTGGAAATAATATCCTTAATACCAAGTGTTCTTGGATTTTTACCATCTAGCATCAAAAAGATAATACCATAAGAAATTTGAAAGTTAGTATGTTTATATAAGTTATTAAGAACAACTTGAGGATTAGCATCTCTTTTTAATGTAATAGTTATTTTAACACCATTTTTTAAATCGGTATGATAATCAGATATGCCATCAATTATTTTATCTCTGACAAGTTCAGCAACCTTATTTTTTAATTCCATAGTACTGACACCATAAGGAACTTCTGTAATTACAATACTATTATGATTATTACTTTCTTCAATAACAGCCTTACTGCGAATTGTAATAGAGCCTCTTCCTGTTTCATAAGCTTTTCGAATACCAGAATTACCAAGAATTATACCACCTGTAGGAAAGTCTGGCCCCTTAATATATTGCATTAATTCCAATGTATCAATATCGTGATTATCAATATAAGCAATACAACCATCAATGACTTCACCTAAATTGTGAGGGGGAATATTAGTCGCCATTCCAACTGCAATTCCCATTGTACCATTAACTAAAATATTAGGGAATCTACTTGGCAAAACAACTGGTTCTTCTAAAGTTTCATCAAAGTTTTTAATCATATCAACAGTATTTTTCTTAATATCACTAAGTAATTCTAAAGATAATTTAGATAAACGTGATTCAGTATAACGCATTGCTGCGGGACCATCACCTTCAATATTACCAAAATTACCATGTCCGTCAATTAACAAATATCGTTGTTTAAAATCTTGAGCCATTCTAACCATTGCTTCATATATTGAACTATCGCCATGTGGATGATAATTACCCATAACTTCACCGACAGTTTTAGCAGATTTTCGATGAGGTTTATCAGGAGTATATCCAGAATTATACATACTCCATAAAATTCTTCTATGAACAGGTTTAAGACCATCACGTAAATCTGGTAAAACACGTGAAGTGATGACGCTCATTGAATACTCCAAAAAAGAATTTTTAACTTCTTCAACAATATTATTTTCTAAAAGACTATCCCTTTCATGAAAACGATCACTAAAATTACTCTTTTCAGTTTCTGTTTTTAGAACATCTAATTTGTTTTCTTCATTTTCCATTAAAAATCACCACCCTTAAATATCAAGATTTTGCACAAGCCTTGCATTATCCTCAATAAATTTTCTTCTAGGTTCAACTTCATCACCCATAAGCTTGGCAAAAATTGCATCAGCTGTTACACAATCATCTACAGTTATTTTTTTAAGCACACGTTTATCTATATCCATAGTTGTCTCATTTAACTCTTCAGCATCCATTTCCCCTAAACCTTTCATTCTAGCAATCTCTACACGTGACTTTATATTCTCTGGTAACGATTGCAAGTAAAGTTCTTTTTCTTTATCACTTAAAACATACTTTCTTGTTTTACCGTGCATAATTCTAAATAGCGGAGGTTGAGCAGCATATACATGACCTGCCTCCACAATTGGTCTAAAGAATCTATAAAATAGTGTTAACAATAAAACTCTAATATGAGCACCATCAACATCAGCATCAGTCATAATTATAATTTTATCATAACGTAATTTAGACAAATCAAATTCTTCACCTATACCAGTTCCAAAAGCTGTAATAATAGTTCTGATTTCTTCATTAGATAAGGCACGATCAAGTCTTGCTTTTTCGACATTCAAGATCTTTCCCCTCAAAGGTAAGATCGCTTGGGTCATAGCATCCCTTCCTTTTTTAGCAGAGCCACCAGCACTATCTCCTTCGACAATAAAAATCTCTGATACTTTAGGATCCTTACTTTTACAATCAGATAACTTTCCAAAAAAATTAGATGTCGATAAATCAGATTTTCTCGTTATCTCCCGAGCCTTGCGAGCAGCATTTCTGGCTCTACATGCTAAAATAGCCTTATTAACAATAATCTTGGCATCTTCAGGATTTTCTAATAAGAATCTTTCAAATCCTTGTGAGAAAACATTATCCGCTAACTTTCTCACTTCAGAATTTCCAAGTCGACCTTTAGTTTGTCCTTCGAATTGTGGATTAGGATGCTTACAAGATATAATCATAGTTAAACCTTCTTTTACATCGTCTCCTGTTAAAGAATCATCTTTTTCTTTTAAAATATTATTTTTTCTAGCATAATTATTAATAACTCTAGTTAAAGCTCTTCTTACCCCCTCTTCATGAGTTCCACCATCATGAGTATTAATATTATTGACAAAAGAGTAAATATTTTCATTATAACTAGTATTATATTGCATGGCAACTTCAAATAAAACACCTTCTTCTTCACCAGATAAATGAATAATATCTTCATGTAGCGGTGTCTTACCATTATTAATAAATCTTACATATTCACTAATACCACCATCATATAAAAACTTTTCTCCCGTAGTATCTTCATCATCGCGATCATCTCGGAGTGTAATAGATAAACCTCTGTTTAAAAAAGCAAGCTCTCTAATCCTAATCTTCAAAGTATCATAATCAAATATTTCACTATCAAAAATTTTTGAATCAGGTTTAAAAGTTACAGTTGTCCCTGTTCTATCAGGAGAGCATTTATCAATGATATGAAGAGGTTGAACAGTATGACCACCATTTTCAAAACGAATAAAATAAACTTCACTATTTTTATAAACTTTAACTTCAACCCAACTACTTAAAGCATTAACCACAGAAGCTCCCACACCGTGTAATCCACCAGAGACTTTATAGCCACCACCACCAAATTTACCACCGGCATGTAAAACTGTATAAACAGTTTCTACTGTCGACATTTTTGTTTTAGGATGTATTTCGACAGGAATTCCTCTACCATCATCTTTAACGGTAATAGAATTATCTTTATTAATAATTACTTCAATATTATTACAATATCCCGCTAAAGCTTCATCGATAGAATTATCTACTATTTCCCATACTAAATGATGTAGACCTTTAATATCGGTCGTTCCGATATACATACCAGGTCTCTTTCTAACGGCTTCGAGCCCTTCTAATACTTGAATATCTGAAGCATCATAATGTTCATTATTATTCATTTACATCACCTTCCTGTTTAAAAATTATTTCCCGGGAAATAATTTTTCCATTTTTTATAACATAAACATTTGCATTTTTACGTCTCTCTTCACTAATATTTTCAATATCAGTAGTCGTCAAAATTGTTTGAACTTTTTTATCTAAATATTTTAAAATATTATTACGCTTATTTATATCAAGTTCACTAAAAACGTCGTCTAAAAGAAGTACTGGTGTTTCACCTATTTTAGTATTAAATAAAAGTACTTCAGCTAATTTAAGAGCTAATATTGCACTTCGCATCTGTCCCTGGCTACCAAATAATGATAAGTTTTTATCTTCTAAAGTAAAATAAAAATCATCCCTATTTGGTCCAAATAAAGTCATTTTATAAGACAATTCTTTAGTAAAATTGTCCTTAAGTTTCCATAGTAAATTATCTTTTAGAGAATATTCTTTTTCTCCGCTAATAAAATTACAACTATAATTCAATTTAAGATGAAGTTCATCTCCTACTATCGACTTAAAAATTCTATCGAGATATTTATTAATTTCTAAAATATAATTTTTTCGATATTCATATACATCAACAGATAATTCAGCATATTTAGTGTTTAAAATATCTAAATATTCTTGGTCACTTTTTTTATTACCATTTATTATCTTTAAATACTCATTTCTTTGTCTCAAAATATTATTATAATCGCTTAATTTTTTTATATAATTTCTGTTAATTTGACTGATTTGAATATTAAAATACTTCCGGCGGGAAGTTGGACTCTCTTTTAACATTCTTATACTTTCAGCACTAAAAACTATTACATTAACTCGTGAAATATATTCGCTTAATTTTTTAATTTCTTTACCATTTATTTTTACAACTTTTCCATTATCATTAACCAATATTTCTAAATTAGTAAGACAATCTTTCTTTTCAACTAAACCATTGATAAAAGAAAATTTACTATTAAACTTTATTAGATTTCGATCGCTAGCGGATAAAAAAGATTTAGTAACAGCAAGTACATAAATAGATTCCAAAAGATTAGTTTTTCCTTGAGCATTTTCTCCAATTATAATATTTAAGTTATCATTAAAAGAAATATCCAAAGCATCATAATTACGATAATTTTTAAGCTTAATATTTTTAATTTTCATTTAAAAGCATTTTTTGTACTCATAAATTCACCTTTCTTAATTTTATGTACCCCTGTACATATATAATTATATCATAAAATAACAGTAAAAAAAAGATAAAAAGATAGAAATTTTATCTTTTCATCTTCAAATTATTCAAGTATCTTTCAATTTTAATGCACTTTGTAATTTGATTATCAATGGTAGTATATTTAGCGTTAATATTTAAAACTTTTCCGCCTTTAAAATATACTTTTGTATAATCTTTTTCTTTAACATATCTCTCGACATTATTATATGAAATCCATATACAATCTTTTGAATGAGGTGAAGCTGTCGGAAAGAAAATAAACATATTATACTCAGATACAATAATTGGTGTCTTAATATAAAAGTTAAATTTATCGATAACAAACTGTCTTTGCATATTATAAGAGTAACCATAGCAACAACAACATTTATTAATAAATTTAAGACATTTCATTTTGATATTTATTTTCTTCGTTTTTTCGATTACAAGTAAAGTGTCATCATTATCCATATCTTGAGCAAAACATAAAGTATTTTCATTAATAATATAATCGTTCACCAAAATTCCCCCTTTCCACATATAAAAATATGTAGTGTATATTTAAGCATAATAAATTGTCGAAAATAGTCAATTATTGTCGACAAGATAAAAAAAAATATAGAAGAATAAATCTTCTATATAAAATAATGCTGTTTTATGAAGTTTTAATAGGTAAAACTAATTGAATTAAAGAAGGATCTTTTTGTGATTTAATAACAATTGGCGAACTATCATTATTCATACAAATAAGAATTTTATCTTGATTAAAACTTTTAATAGCATCAAGCATAAACTTTGCACTAAAAGAAATATCAATTTTTTTATCAGAAATGACTTCTATTTTTTCTTCGACTTTACCAATTTCAGGACTATTAGAAGAAATCATCAACTTATTTTTATCAAGTGATAACTTAATCGTATTTTTTTCTCTATCTGAAGTAAGAAGTGAAGCCCTATCAATCATATTAAATAAATCACTAAAATTACATTCTAATTCAATATTAAAACTATTTGGAATGATACTAGAAGTAGTCGGATAAGTACCGCTTAAAAGACGAGATAAAAAGATCATATTTTCATATTTAAATAAAATTTTATTACTAAATAGATGCATTTCGATTGTACCATTATCATCAATCATTTTTACAAGTTCAAGCAAATTCTTTCCAGGTATAACAATATTAATATCACTATCTCCTTCTTTATCGATAGTTACTAATTTTCTAGCTAGTCGATAAGAATCAGTAGCTAAAACTTCTAGTTCTCCATTTATAATTCTAAAATTTATTCCTGTTAAAAGTGGTCTTGATTCATTTTGTGAAGTAGCAAAGACAGTTTGATTAACAATATCTTTAAAAACATTATTATGAATAACTATTGGTTCTTTTGTTTCATCTAAATCTAAATTAGGAAATTCATTAGGATTAATACCATTCAAGTTAAATTCAGTATTGTCTGTACTAATAATTAATTTGTAACCATCAATAACCTCCATTGTAATATCAGTATTAGGAAGCTTTTTGACAATTTCAACAATATATTTTCCCCCTATAACAATACTACCTTCTTCAATACAAGTAAGTTTATCTGCAGAAATAAAAGTCCTAATAGATACATCCGTGTCACTAGCATATAAATATAAACCTTCTTTTTTTAGTTCAAATTTAATTCCTGTTAAAATAGGAATTAAATTTTTAGTTGATATTGCTCTAGCTGTATTATTTAAACTTTCCATTAATATTTCTTTTTTTACTATAAATTTCATATAATCATCCTCTTTCTATAAATTATTATTATTATACTGTTGATATTGTTTAAAACCAGTATATTCTCTTTATTAATAAAGTTTTTTTCTCCACAGTAGCTGTTGATAAAATGAAAGTTATCAACTATATCCTACTTTTTAGTTCTTTAATTACTGTTTGTAACTGACTATTTGTTTTTAAATCTTTTTCTATTTTTTGATAAGCACTAATAATAGTAGAATGATCTCTTCCTCCAAAATAAGTACCCATTTTAGGAAAAGATTCATTTGTCATAATTCGGCATAAATAAATAGCAATTTGTCGTGGATAATTTATATCTTTACTTCTTTTCTTTCCTTTTAAATCTTCAATATCTATTTTAAAATATTCGCATACGATTCTTTGTATTCTATGTACGTCATTTTTATAGACACTTCGATCACTAATTCTATCTTTTAAAGCTTCAACTGCTACATCTAAAGTAACTTTTCCTTTATTCATCATTAGAGCATAAGCAAACACTCTTGTAATTGCTCCCTCTAATTGTCTAACGTCTGAATCATTAATATTAGCAATGTATTCTATAACTTCGATAGGAATATCTTCAGCAGCCTCTTGGTGTGATATTTTTTTCTTTATAATATTTACCCTTAAGTTAAAATCTGGTGGTGTAATATTAGCGGTAAGCCCCCAATTAAATCTTGTAATTAGACGGTCTTCTAACATTTTTAAATCATCAACCGATCTGTCAGAAGCAATAATTATTTGCTTATTAGAATCATGTAATTGATTAAAAGTATGAAAGAATTCTTCTTGTCCTTTTGTTGCAGTGCCTAAAAACTGAATATCATCTATAATTAGAACATCAATATTACGGTATTTGTTTTTAAAAGAATCTATTTTCTCAAAGCTATTTTTATCATTATTTCGAACAGCCATAATATAATCATTTACAAATTGTTCGCTAGATACATAAAGTACTTTTTTATTAGAATTTTCAATGATATAATTGCCAATAGAGTGCATTAAATGCGTTTTCCCTAAACCGCTTTTGCCATATAAAAATAAAGGATTATAAGCTTTACCAGGCTTTTCTGCCACCGCTCTAGCGGCCGTAAAGGCAAATCTATTTGAATCACCAACAATAAAATTATCAAAAGTATATTCACTTTTCAAATTGGCACTAACACTACTTTGGTATGGTACTCCACCAAGATCGTTGACAATTTGCTCACTTTTTTCATAACTATCTGATAATTCACTTTCTAGTTTAAATTGGAATATAAAATTAGTACCAGTAATTGAATTAAAAATTTCTTCAATATCATCTTTATAATTTTCTTCCAAATGTTTTTTATGTAGAATCATTGGAACAATAATAATAGCTAAATTTTTTTCAATTTTATAAAGTTTAGTATCTTTAAACCAAGTATCATAAGATAAAGGAGATATACGTTCTTTAATTTTATTTAAAAAATTATTCCATAACATATCTGTGTTCATTCCCAAACCTCCTTGCTTTAAAGTCCCATTAAAATTATTATAACGCAAAAATAAATTTTGTCTAGTTTTTTTTTATAATAACAAGTAATTTAACAATTTATCAACAACTTAAACCTTTATAATTAAAAGAAAAATAAAGATATCAACAAATTTGTTGATAAAATAAAATAACAGGTGTTAATATTTTTTTCAACAGGGTTGTTGATATAGTTGAAAAAAAGAAAAAACCTTATCAAATAAAAGGTTTTTTTAATTATTTTTCCACTGTACCATCCACTTATCAAAAACTTTAGCATTAGAACTTTCAGGAGGTGGACTAGGAAGTTGCATTTTAACAATCATAGGAATTTTCATCATTTTACCAAAAGCTACACAAGTTCCTGATTGTAGTGATTTTTGCTTTTCAATAACATCACTGCTAATATTAGGAACCATTTTTTCTATATATTCTAAATCGCTAGGATGATTAATCTTAAAGATTAGAAAATTACTACATTGTGATATAACAGTTTCTGATAATTCAGTCGGTCTTTGAGTAATTAAATCAAGTACAACACCAAATTTTCTTCCTTCTTTAGCAATTCTTTCAAAAATATTATATCCTAAAATATTGATATCATTATCTTTTTGAACATATCGATGCGCTTCTTCAAGCATAATATGTATGGGCATACTTCCTCTTACAGGAAGTGTTTTTAAAAAATTAAATAATATTCTTGAATATACTTTTACTAAATTTTTAGCTAATCTATCATCAATTCCTTCGAGAACAAAGTTAATAATTTGTGCTCTTTTATTATTACCAATTAAAATTAAATTAGATATAAAATCACTTGTTGAAATAAAATTATCGACCTCAAAAAATTTTCTTATAGAACTATTAGCAATAGTATGAAGTTTAACTTTCAATGCTGTTGCTTCACTATATGATTTCTCATTTAATAAAAGACCTTCTGAAATAAGTGTGAAATTAAGTGCGACTTCTAGATCATTAATTGTAAAATAAGTAGGAATGTATTCTTCTTTCCATTCAATATTATTATCAATAAATTTATTAATATATTCTGTAATTAGGATTCTTTCCACAAATTCTCCTTTGCTATCGATATCAAAACACTTTCTAAAAGATCTCGTATAACCAACACCAGGTATTTCAACATCAAGATTTAATTCTTTTGTATAGCAATCTGTCAAAATAGAAAAAATTTGATCTCTTATTCTTGCCGCTACCTGATTAGAATATAAAACAGAAACGATAGCTTTAGCAATTAAATGATTTTTATATTTATTACTCTCTTCGTCATTCTTCGAAAATAAAGACACATATATAAGCATTTTTTCAATGATCATAATTTGGGAATATTCAGTGATATCTAAAATATTAGCATAATCATCGATTGATAAAAGCCAAAGAGGAAGTTTAAGTAAATTATTATCACTATCAGTATTAGTCGTAAAAAGCTTATAATTAAAATTAGGATTATATCTGTTAATAGAGCTAAATGCACTGTCATATTCATCAGTATTATTAAATATGAACATAATACTATTAAAAGGAATATAATTAGGCATAGTAAATAAATTTTGAACAACTCTAGCTACACCATAGGTTTTACCAGATCCAGTATTACCAAATATTGCACTATGATTACTCCACATATCATCAATATTTATTTTAATAGGAGTATCATTATAAAGTGGCGAAAGTCCAAGTGTCATACTATATTGATCATTATTTCCAGTAATTTCTTTTAATTCGTCAGCATTAATAATCCGAATAGAAGCATTTATGCTAGGTTTTCTTATTATACCATCAAAAAACTTATTATTATGAAATTCTCCTAAAAAATTAATTTTTGCTTCGCCATTGATAATTTCTTCAATTTCTCCTAAAATTTTTTTATTATTTTCTTCGAAAATAACATTTAGATTAAGTAGATCGTCACTGACAATACCATCTATTTTTACAATAGCATAATTTTTAGTTATAGCAATTATTCCTTTAAACATAAATAACCCTTCTTTCTATTCTATATAATAGATTATAACAAAAAAAAAGAAAAAAATAAACAATTTTATTGAATTATTCAAACTAATTCTATGAGATTAAAAATAACAATAAAAAATCCTTAATTATGGAATTTTTTCCTTTAAATATGTCTATTTACAAAAAAATAAATATATAGTATAATCAAGAGGAGATGGTGATTGTCTTGAAAAATGTAGTAAAAAAATTTAAAATAAAAGAAAAGTTTTCTTTTATTAGAAAATTCTTTCTTAAACATTATAATATAATATTAGTATCTTTACCCTTTATACTTATGGATATTATTACTAGAATAATAGGTAATAAAATAAAATTCTTCCATGTATTAAGTATAGTACCTAATTTATTTACAATTTTATGGTTAGTTTTACTTTTGGGAATATGTCTATTTACAGAAAAAAGAAAAGGAAAGATTTATTATATAGTATTTTTTTCTATTTTCTTTCTTATCTTTTTAACAAATAACATATACTATTCAATGACTGATTCATTTTTTGATTTTAGTCTATTATCAATGACAAGTGAAGGATCAGTATATATAGCGGATGCTATAATTAATTGCAATATTTGGGTATATATTTCTTCTTTGCTTATAATTGTATCATTTATAGTAGGAATTAAATATTTTCCAAAACGCCAAAAAACTAATTTAAAGAATATTATAAAAATATTTTTTATTTTTCTAATTATTCATTTTTTAATACCTTTTCTTCTAGGTAGTCCCGATTCAGAATTAACATGGAGTACATGGCGTAATCCCCGCAATATATATATAAGTTTTAATGATAATAATAAAAGTATGCGAATTAGTGGATTATATGAATATACAATTAGAAATTTTTATATTACTTTTATAAAATCAAAGAAAACAAATAATGAAGAAGAATTATCTTTTCTTGAAGAATTATATAGTATTACTGAAGATAATTATAAAAATAAATATACAGGATTATTTAAAGATAATAATTTAATAATACTTCAATTAGAAGGAATAGACAATTGGTTGTTAACTGAAGAAGATACACCAACATTGTATAAACTCATGAATAACTCAATTAACTTTTCTAATCATTATTCTTATTATAATGGTGGCGGTTCGACATTTAATTCTGAGTTTGCAGTTAATACAGGATTTATAACTCCACTTTCTTATACCCAAAATGCTTATTCATTCAATAAAAATGAATTTACTTATTCATTAGCTAACTTATTTAAAAAAGAAGGATATCAAGTCAATGCTTTTCACATGAATACAAGTGAATACTATTCACGAGGAACAAATTATAAAAATTGGGGTTATGATAACTATTATGGCTTAAAAGATTTAGGTACTTATGATGATGAATCATACACTTTAGATCGAGAATTAATTTTAAATGAAGATTTTTCTGAAAAAATGTTTAGTGAAGAAAAATTTGTCGACTATATTATTACGTATTCTGGTCATATGCCATTTACTACGGAAAAAGGTGTTTGCAAAATATTAATAGAAGAAGATATGAAAGCTGAAGAAAATACTGAACACTTGGCATCAGATATTATTCTTCCTACTATGAATGAAGAAGAATGTGCCCGTCGGCAAGCTAAAGAGACCGATTATATGGTTGAATTATTAATAAATAAATTAGAAGAAAAAAATCTTCTCGATAATACTGTAATAGTAGTATTTACAGATCATTATTTATATACAATATCTGATCAATCTATTTTAGATAAGTATAAAGAAACAGATAATAATTTAATAAACAAAACTCCATTCTTTATTTGGAAAAAAGGTCTTACTAAAAAGAATGTTAAAGAAGTAACATCCCAATTAAATATTTTACCAACATTATTAAATCTCTTTGGTAATGAGTATCATCCAAATTACTATATTGGAAGTGATGCATTAGGAGAAAATTATAAAGGATATGTCTTTTTTAGTGATTATTCTTGGTATGATGGTCAAGTCTATGTTGACGGAGGAGTGGTAACTAATAATAAATACATTGATCAAATTACACTTGAAGATAAGAACTATTATATTAATTACTTAATAAGGAAAAATGACTTAACTTTAAAATATGATTACTTTAAAACCATAAAAAATACAAATAAAGGTATATAAATATTAGAAGTCTAAAAGGCTTCTTTTTGTATATAAAAACCTATAAGAATTTTTTAGATATTTCTTATAGGTTAAAAGACATCTTTTTAATTATAATTTAAATAGATATATTATTTATTTTCTCGATTAATATCATCAATAGTAACTTTGCTATCATGTGGTATTGGTTTCCATGTTACTTTCATAAATAAAGCTGCATATGTAGTATATCTGCCAATAATATCGAATGTGGGCCAAGTAAGAGTGTATAAAATTTTCTTCCTTAAAGAAATTTTTTTAATTCTCTTGCGTTCAATAATAAATAGATAAATAGCCATCCACATATTTTGAATATACATACCAATTCTATAAAAAATTCTAAGCCATATTGAAGAAATCATTCCTACAAACAGAGCATTAATACCAGGATCAAAAGAAATTTTTATTTCAAATAGATTTCTAAGTAATTTTGCCAAATAAGTACCACCACTAAATAAATTACTATTATTAATACCAATATTATAACAGTAACAACCATACATTATAACACAGACTATTAACCATCTAACTATATTAAATACTGAAAAAGGCGTTAATTGTAATAAAGTATCGAGAGATGCAAAACGGTGTCTTATTGATTCGATAATTGCTTTAATAATATCCTTAAAACTTTTTTTCTTTTTTCTTTTTTCTTTTTCTTGCCATTTAGTTTTTAAGAATAATTTTCCTGTAAAAACATTCATTAGTAAATATGGACCTGTTTCGACAAAAGCCATTAAATGACCTTTTGACCATCTTGTACGTTGTCTTAAAGCAACTTTTAAATTAGTAGGTTGTTCATCATAAAATTCGGCAGCATCTTGATAAGAAATTTTATATCCCTGCGCTACAGCATCGGCAGTTAAAGCTCTATCTTCAGTTAAAGAAGTATATTTCCAACCGTCCTTGACAATTTCATTTGCAAAAAGAAAACCGGTCCCTTGTATATTTGTAGCAAGTCTAAGTATTGATCTTGCTCGATGATTACTTCTGATTGATCTAATCCAATGTAGAGCATAAGTGGAAGCAATCCAATTTTCATCAAAATTTTTAGTGTTTCTATAAGAAGTAATTATTTTCTCACCAGCATCGAAAGCATCATTCATTCGTGAAATATAGTCCTTTTTCAATAAATTGTCTGCATCAAATATAAAGTATCCTTCAAATGACATTCTGCCATAATCTTCTTCAATCTTTTCCAGTAGATATTGAAGCGCAAAACCTTTTGTTTTGTGTTCATCATCAAATCTTTCATAGCAAATAGCTCCCCGTTTTCTCGCAATTTCCGCCGTATTATCAGTACAATTATCTGCTACTACGAAAACAGTGAGTAACTCTTGCGGATAATCTTGTTTTTTTATACTATCAAGTAAATTACCAATAACATTTTTCTCATTTCTGGCAGCAATAAGTATAGCATATTTATGATTATTTTTAGCAGGTTTGAATTTTCTTGTAAAAAAAACACCAATTATCCAATAAATGGTTTTATATGCAAGTAGTATAGTAATGACATTTCCAACGATGTTATATATATTCTTCCAACTAGGATAAGCATTTCCAACATCAATAACAATTTCTTTAAAAACATTCAAAAAATTAAACATACAACTTCCTCATTTCAAATAATATACGCTTATTATAACATATAAAAGATAATATTCGCAATATAGTAGTATATATTTTTTCTAATCTATAATTTTGTTTTTTGCATTATTTTATTAACTATGATATTATATATTTGGTGATAAATATGCATGTCATTGGATTAATAGCAGAATATAATCCTTTTCATAATGGACATTTATATCAAATAAAAATGATAAAAAATTTATATCCAGATAGTATTATTGTCTCTGTCATATCTTCTTCTTTTACACAAAGAGGAGATGTTTCCATTTTAAATAAATGGGATAAAACAAAAATTGCCTTAAATTATGGTATTGATATTGTATTAGAATTACCATTCGTTTATGCCACTCAATCAGCAGATATTTTTGCTAAAGGTGCCATAGCAATATTAAAAGAATTAAAAATAGATACATTGGTATTTGGAACAGAATCTATTTCTATAGATAAAATAATTAAAGTTGCCAAATTTCAGTTAGAAAATAAGAAATATAACGAAGTTTTAAAAAGGTATTTAAAAAAGGGAATGAATTATCCTACCGCTACTAATAAAGCTATTGAAAATTTAATTGGAATAAGAATAGATAAACCTAATGATCTATTAGCATTAGCCTATATTAGAGAAGTGTTTGTTCAGAAAATGAAAGTATCAATAAGAAATATTCCAAGAACAAATGATTATCATAGTACAAAAGTAAAAGGCAAAATAGCTTCGGCAACTGCTATTAGAAAATCTTTTTTAGAAAATGCTTCTATTAATAAGTTAATACCTTATAAAGAAGAATATTTATATAAATTATCAATGAATAACTATTTTCCATATTTAAAATATAAAATTCTTTTAGAGGGAAATAGTATTAAAAGATATCAATCTGTTGATGAGGGAATAGAAAATCGTATTTTAAAATATTTAGAAGTAGCACAAGATTATAATGATTTAATTATGAAAATAAAAACTAAAAGATATACTTATAATAAAATATCACGAATATTACTGCATATTTTGATTGGTTTTACTAAAGAGGATGCTAAAAAAATCAATTTAGATTATCTTCGTATATTAGGTTTTTCTCAAAATGGACAAGAATATTTAAATAAAATAAAAAAAGAAATAACGCTTCCTATCATTACAGGATATAAAAAAAATATATCTAAAATTTTAGATATAGAACTAATGGCTACAAAGATTTACTCTTTAGAAATTGACCCTAGTTTAATAAAAAGAGAATATCAAATAAAACCAATAATAAAAGATATAAAATTATAAGCTATTTAGCAATAAAGTATTTAAGTAGTATTTTCGCTATATTGTCATCAAATAGTTTATTTATAATATCTTTTTTTTCATTGTTCTTTTTAGTTGCAAGAAGCGTGCCAATTAAGCATAATTTATCTTGAATTTTTTTCTTTTTATAATTATTATAACAAAGGTTTATATCAATATATTTAATATCTTTACTATCTTTTAAATTACTATTTTGTGTAAAAATAAAGGCCTTAAATCTATTACTATCGCTATTATCAAACATATTTAATACAATATTATTGTGAACAATTTTATATTGAATATAGATATATTGTTCATCTTTCAAGTTATAGCCAAATATTTCATTAATAAACGCATTTAAAAGACCACTATCTGTTATTTCGATCAGCGACTTCCTAAAATGTTCATCATTCATCATATCACCAAGATTAAACTATCATATTAAATTATTTTAGTCAATAAAAAAAGAAAAATGTAACCAAATAGGTTACATATGAGTGTAAAATCATCGTAAATTATTCTTTTTGACAATTTGGGCAATAGTAAGTTCCTCTTCCGCCAATCTTTATTTTTTCAATTTCAGATCGACAAACAGGACATTTTTCATGATCTTTTCCATGAACTAATAATTCCTCTTGAAATAATCCATGAACTCCATCTACTGAACTGTAAGTTCTAATGGTTGTCCCACCCATTTTAATAGCATTTTCTAAAACTTTCCTAGTATTATCAATTATTTTTTCTGCTTCTTCCTTTGTAATTAAATTACATTTTTTTAAAGGATTAATTTGCGAAAGAAATAAAATTTCATCTGCATAAATATTACCAATGCCAACAATAATATTTTGATCTAATAAAACAGTTTTAATAGGAAGCTTTTTCTTTCTATATTTATCGAGAAGATATTTACTAGTTAGCTTGTCGTCCCACGGCTCCAATCCCAAATCTTTTAAAGGACCAACCATTGTAATATCTTCTTTTTTGATAAGATACATTTTTCCAAATTTTCTTGTATCCATATATCTTAATTGTTCTTCGTTATCTAAATTAAAAATAATATGTTCGTGTTTATAAATATTTTCTTCTTTTTGTCTAAAAAAATATTTTCCTTCCATTCTAAGATGTGATAATAAATAATACTTATCCAAATCAAAGATTAAAAATTTTCCTCTTCGTGTTATGTCATTAATTACTTGATTTTGTATTTTTATAATAAATTTTTCTTTTGTAGGATAAGCTATAATTTTATCATAAAGAACATTTACTTCGATAATCTTTTTCCCAAGTAATTTTTCTTTTAAAGCTTCTTTTACTGTTTCCACTTCAGGTAATTCTGGCATTTTTTCCTTCCTTTCTGCAAAAAAATATTTCTAAAATTATTTCCCGGGAAATAATTTTTATTTTGCTTCATACCAATTATTTCCCAATTCAATATCGACATCTAACGGTACCAATAACTGATAAACATTTGTCATAATATTATAAACAATATCTTTAACTTCGTCAATTTCATCATTATAGACATTGAATATAAGTTCATCATGAACTTGTAAAAGCATTTTACTCTTTATTTTTTTCTTTCTAAAGGCCTCATCAATCTCCACCATAGCTTTTTTTAGAATATCGGCAGCTGATCCTTGAATGGGAGTATTTAAAGCCATTCTTTGACCCATACTTTTAATATTGTGATTAGAACTTTTTAATTCTTCGATAATTCTCTTTCTATTCATAATTGTTTTTACAGTACCTGTCTTTGTAGCTTCTTCGATTTCTTTATTCATATAATCTTTTACACCTGGATACGTCTCAAAATATTTATTAATAAATTCTTTTGCTTCTTTTACAGAAATTCCTAAATCTTCAGCTAGTCCAAAGCTACTAATTCCATAGAGAATACCAAAGTTGACAGCTTTGGCCTGTCTTCTCATATTTTTAGTTACTTCTTCTTTTTGAACTTTAAAGACATCCATAGCGGTTTTTGTATGAATATCATCATTATTATTAAAAGCCGCAATTAGATCTTTAACTTTTGATAAATGAGCAAATACTCGAAGTTCAATTTGTGAATAATCAGATGACATAATTATTGCGTTTTCTTCAGGTATAAAAGCTTTTCTAATTAGCCTACCATATTCACTTTTCATAGGAATATTTTGTAAATTTGGTTCTATTGATGATAGTCTGCCTGTTCTCGTAAGTGTCTGCGTAAAAATCGTATGGATTTTATTATCATCTCCAACGCAATTAATAATGCCTTCAATATATGTAGAGTATAATTTTGATAAACTCCTATATTCCAGAATTTTACTAACAATAGGATAATTAGCTAATTTTTTTAATATATCAATATCCGTCACATAGCCAATTTTATTTTTTTTTGCCCAAGGAAGTTTTAATTTATCAAAAAGAACTTCACCCAATTGTTTTGGAGAATTAATATTAAATTGACATCCTGCATAATTATAAATATTTTCTGTAATAACTTCTAATTTTGTTTTGATTTCTTCGCCCATTTCTTTAAGTATTTTTATGTCAACTAGAATACCTTCAATTTCCATCTTAGCTAGAACTCTAGTTAAGGGCATTTCTATTGTTTTAAATAGGATACTTTCGCCTTCGTCTTCCATTTCTTTATCAAAACGAGTTTTGATTTCATATATGAAACGAGCTTTTAACACATTTCTTTTAGCCTTTTCATAATCGTCTAAAGTTACTTTTTTATCATAAAAAGGAATATCATAATTTAAATCTTTCGCTAAATAACAGATATCATCTTTTACATTATAATTAAGTAGGTATCCACTTATCATCACATCAAAAGAAATATTTTCAAAAGTTATATTATATTTATACATTGTAACCAATAATTTTTTTAAATCATAGGTATATTTAATATGAATATTATTTAAGATATAAAAATTATCTTTTAAAATATCAAAAGGAACATAGTAAGAATTCCTACTATTATATAAAGCAATACCAATTATTGAAGCTTGATGATAATTACCTTCAGTTGTATCTAAATAAATAGCGGTATCTTCATTGATGATAACTTCATTTATATTAGTAACAATTTTAAAATCGCTTATATCGTTATTTTGACTATCAATATGGACATTTTTTAATAACGAATAAAATTGTAAATCATTAAAAATATCAATAAGTTCATCGCTATTTTCCCCTTTATATAACATTTCATCAAAAGTAACATTAAGAGGAACATTTCTATAGATAGTAACTAATTCTCTACTATAAAATGCTACCTCTTTACCTTCTAACAATTTTGTTTTTATTGCCCCTTTTATATTTTCAATATTTTTATATATTTCTTCTAAACAATTATATTCCCGCAGTAACTTAATAGCCCCTTTTTCTCCTATTCCTTTGACACCAGGAATATTATCGGAAGCGTCTCCCATTAGTGCTTTCAAGTCGATCATATTTTGTGGTTCAAAGCCATAAGTTTCCTTAAAAGTGCTTTTATCCATCATAATATATTCTTTACTTTTAAGAAGTTTAACTGTTGTCTCCTCACTAATAAGTTGCAGTAAATCTTTGTCGCTGCTGACAATTAATGCTTCGTAGTCAGGATCATTTTCACACCATAATGATATTGTCCCGATAATATCATCAGCCTCATAGCCAGAACATTCTAAATACTTTATTCCCATTGCTGTAAGAATCTTTTTAGCGACCGGAAATTGGATTTTAAGATCTTCAGGTACCTCTCGTCTTCCATCTTTATATTTATCGTATTTTTCATGTCTAAATGTTTTTCCTATATCAAATGCTACCATCATATATTGTGGTTTTTCTTCATGAATAATTTTATTTATCATATTGACAAATCCATACAACCCATTAGTCGGAAATCCTTCGCTATTGCGCATGATATTTCCTGTATAAGCAGTTGCATAATAGCTTCTAAAAAGTAAATTATTTCCATCGACAAGTATTATTTTTTTCATCCATCTCACCAAGTCTTTCTATAATAATTTTATCAAAAAATATCGTTAAAATAAAGTTATATTTTTAAAAATCAATCTAGAATAAGCTTAATTGACTGGTTTCTGACATCCCATCGAAAATTCCCATTGCTCGCATTTTATCGACAATTGTTTGTGATACTCGGCATCTTGTCTGAAAATCTTCAATACTAATAAATTTAGCTTTATTAGCTTCAGTTTCAATATTTCTAGCTACAACCTCTCCTAAGCCATTAATTGCCCTAAATGGTGGAATAATAGTGTTATCATCTTCGACAGAAAAAGTTATACCCTTACTTTTATATAAATCGTATTTAGCAATTTTTATTCCTCTAGCGGCCATTTCTAAAGCTACTTTCAAACATTCAGATATTCCATTTTCCTTATTAGAAGCTTCAAATCCCTTGTTTTCAATTTCAATAAGGTTCTTTTTTATCTCGTCATATCCGTTAATCATAGCTTCAATATCAAAATCAGTAGCTTTAGTAGAAAACCAACTAGCATAAAAGTAAACAGGCATATGTACTTTATACCAAGCAATTCTAAAAGCACTAATTACATATGCTGCCGCATGGGCTTTAGGAAACATATATTTAATTTTAAAGCAACTATCAATAAACCATTTGTCAATACCTGCTTTTTCCATAATCTCTTTATGTTTCGCCCATGTTTCGGCATCTTTACTAGCTTTACCTTTACGTACGAATTCCATAATTTTAAAAGCTTTAATCGGTTCAACACCATGATACATCAAATAAACCATTATATCGTCACGACATCCAATAACGTCTTTAAAAGGAATAGTATTATTTCTAACTAGTTCTTGAGCATTTCCCACCCATACGTCATTTCCATGTGATAAACCAGATATTTTAATTAGTTCGGCAAAAGTAGTCGGTCTTGTTTCATGTACTAAACTAATAGTAAAAGGTGTCCCTAGTTCTGGAATGCCAAGTGTTCCAGTATCACACATAATTTGTTCATTAGTGACGCCAAGTAGTTTTGTTGAAGTAAAAATACTCATGGTATCTTTATCATCCATAGGAACATCCAAAACATTTGTTCCAGATAATTCTTGGATTAATCTTAACTGTGTCGGATCAGAATGACCTAAAATATCTAATTTTAATAAATCTTGTTCGATAGCATGATAATCAAAATGCGTTGTCCGCCATGAACTATTAACATCGTCAGCAGGAAATTGAAAAGGTGTGAAATCTGATACATCCATATAATCGGGGACAACGACAATGCCACCAGGATGTTGTCCTGTTGTTCGCTTAACGCCAGTACAACCCATAGCTAATCTTTCGATTTCACAGTCTCTTTTATTAAGAATTCCTTTGTCTTCAAAATATCCTTTAACAAAGCCAAAGGCTGTTTTTTCCGCTACTGTACCAATTGTTCCCGCACGATAAACATTATCGACTCCAAATAATACTTTAGTATATTCATGAGCAGAAGATTGGTTTAAGTCTGAAAAATTAAGATCAATATCTGGTACTTTATCAGCGTTAAATCCTAAAAAAGTAGCAAATGGAATATCTTGACCATCTTTATAAAGGAGATTTCCACAATTAGGACATTTTTTATCGGGTAAATCAAAGCCACATGAATAAGTAGCTCCTAAATCATTATTATTTTCATCTTTAAAAATACTGGTTTTACAATGGAGACATCTGTAGTGGGCAGGAAGTGGGTTTACTTCGGTAATACCCATCATCGTTGCTACAAAACTACTTCCGACGCTTCCTCTTGATCCTACTAGATATCCATCATCATTAGAATGTTTAACTAGTCTTTGAGCAATTAAATATATTGAATCAAATCCTCCACCAATAATTCCCCCCAGTTCTTTTTTCATTTTTTTCTGGGCATTTTCATCAGTGAGTTCGCCATCAGTATCTTGCCAAGTTTTTTTTACATATTCTATAACTAATTCTTTGACTTTATCAAAACCATTTATTAAAGTTGTATGTAGATTTTCAAATATTTTCTCTTTTCTTTCTTCTAAAGATATATCAGGATAATTTTCTTTTATTTTTTCATCCCAACATTTATATACAATATTTCCATATAGTTCAGTTGCTATTCTTTCTTCGATATTATGTGGTAAATTATCTCCATACCAATCTTTGGCCCTATCAAAAACTAAATTAGTTACTACACTAGGGCAATCTAAATAAGATTTCCCATCATCACTTTTAACTTTTGGTGAAAAAGGAATACCACCAGTATCAATAATAACTTCAATTTCATCACTCATATCGAGAATTTTGTTAGTATTAGTAACAACAATTTCATAAGCTAATTCCTTTTCTAAAAATGCAAAATCTTCAAGCATTTCCTTTGTTGTTCTGAAATGTTGAGAAGGAATAGTAGTAATACTATTTTTGGCTAAAGGATGTCTACCACCACCAGGTACTTTTTGATTAATAATAATTTCTCTATATATCTTATCTTCCCTTGTAAAATGATGGACATCTCCAGTTGCTACGATAATTTTTCCCGCTTCTTTAGTGGCTTTAATAATTTTCTCAATATGTTTTTTAATTTCTTCCTCGTTTTTAAAATCACTAGTTTGAATTAAATGTCCATAAACTTCCGGTGGTTGCACTTCGATATAATCGTAAAAATTAATAATGTTAGTTAATTCTTCTCCTTCTTTACTACGACTTTCAATAAATACTTCGCTCTCATAACATCCACTACCTATTAAAAGCCCCTCTCTAAATTCATCTAATTTACTTCTAAGTATTCGTGGCGTTTTATATAAGTAAGTAGTATTAGCAAGGGATATGATTTTAAATAAGTTTTTAAGTCCTTTTCGGTTTAAAGCAATAGCATTAAAGTGATACGTTCTTCCAAATTTATAAATTTCCTCTTTGGCTATTAGTTTATCTAAATCTTTTATACTATTAAAATTCTGCCTTGCTAATTTAGTAATCATTTTATGAAATATTTGAGCTGTTCCTTCGGCATCATAGTCCGCTCGATGATGTGCCTCTTCATCCCAAGCTATATTATATCTTTTCACTAGAACGGATAGACTATGGCGAGTATAACCAGTATCGATAGCCCTCGATAATTCTAAAGTATCAATTACTGTATTAGTAAATGCTCCTAAATTGTATTTTTTCATAGCCATTTCAATGAATGAAATATCAAATTTAGCATTATGGGCAACCATTGGAGCATCACCTACCCATTCCAAAAATTTCTTGACTACGGTTTCCTCGTCATCTTTTCCCTTAACCATGTCATCTGTAATACAAGTAAGTTCTGTTATTTTATCAGGAATGTGTTTTTTAGGATCAATAAGTTCATCAAATCTATCAATAATAGTACCTTCCTTTATTTTAACTGCGCCAATTTCAATCATTGTATCGCCACCACCAGCATTAAATCCAGTTGTTTCCGTGTCGAATACAACATATGTTGAAGAGATAAGATCGCGGTTGTCAGGACGAATGACGATATTTACCGTATCATCAACAAGTGTTAACTCTGTACCATAAAGACCTTTAAAATGCTTGTTAGGATCGTCCTGTTTTTTATTATAAGAAGAAATAATACCATAGGCAATGGGAAATGATTGGCATCCATTATGGTCAGTAATAGCAACACCTCTATATCCCATCTCAATACATTTAGATACTAATTCGCATGTATGTTTGGTTAAATCTACTTTGGTAACTGCATCCATTTGACTCATCATTGTATGAGCATGAAGTTCGACTCTTTTAACTACTTCATCATCTTGTCTTTTTTCAGTAGTAGGACCATCTATTTTATCAATATCCTTATATTTAGTAATAAAAGTAAGTTCATTAGCAAATTTGTCCATTTGCACTTTACCATAAAAGTTATACCAGGATCCCTCTTTTAAAAGTTCCTTAATTTTAGCATATTCTTCTGCATCTTTAGTAAACATTTTTACATAAATACTGTCACTATTATCAGTAACTTTAATTGTAATAATTTTATAACCACTTTTGGCCTCAAACATATCGATGCCAAAAATTTGTCCCCTAATAGAGATATTATCAACTTCATATAAAATATCCTTAATCGGTGTTATACTAGTATCCTTTTTAGGTTTAAAATATTTCTTGTCCTCTTTTTTGGTTTCATTTAATCCTTTTTCATTTAATGATACATTAGTAAATGCTGCTGCTTTTTCCTCTTCGATTTTATTCAATAGTTCTTTTTCCTTTTCTTCAGCAATAATAATCTTTACGCCTTTTTTAAAACCATAACTATTAAGTTTAGAATTAATATATTCTAATTTTTCCGTTAAATAAGTATATTCAGCCCTATTATCAACTTCAAATATATAATTATTTTCCTTAATTTTTAGTTTTCTATCTAAAAAAACTCTATATTTATAGCTTTCATTACTAAATTTATTAATTAGCATACCAAAATAATCATCCAGATAGTTATCATCTGTTTTTTCTACATTAATAGTGAGAATAATTTCTCTAATATCACTAAAAGTATACTGAAGATTATTTAAAAGTTCATTATATATATGTAATGGTAAAATTGTGTCATTTTTCAATACAAAGTGCCAAAGCTTATTATTATCATAAACTATAACCTTATCAATACTGCAGTTTTCCAAACCATCATTTTTCATATTGATTTCTTTGAGTAATTTTTTCATCTTTTCCTGCATTTACTACCACCTAAACTTCCACAATAATATTTTATCAAAAAAGTTAAACAAATTAAATATATTTACAACATTTTTACAAAACAAATCACTAAAAAAATAAAGAATGATTTCTTAATATTTGTGGTTATGAGTAATCATTCTTTATTAAAAATTCTTTTATCCCTAAAGCGCTTAATGTAGCACATTTAATTCTAGATGGTTGCTTACTAGTATCATCAAATACATTAAGTTCTTTTAATATCTCTTTATTATATTCTTCTTCGTTTATCATTTTTAAATAATTATCAATAATTTCAATGGCTTCCTTATATGTCTTACCAATAATTATATTGATTAAAATATTAGTAGAGGCAATACTGATAACACAAGCTTCTCCATCAAAAGTAATATCTTCAACTATATTATTTCTAACTTTTAAATAAATATCTAAATTATCAATACAACTTACATTTCTTGTATTAATCCTAACATAACTATTATCACTGACCTTTTTTTTATTTGGATGTTGATAATTATCTAAAATAATTTCTCTTTTCAAATCTTTATCCATTATAGTATTTCCTTCCATATATTTTCACTATTTTTAAGTACATTTATTAATAAATCAATTTCTTCTTTACTATTATAGAAACTTAAACTAATTCTAACTGTATTACTTGTATTAAAGACACTACTTAAAATTTTTGCACAGTGATTTCCGGCTCTTACGCATATATGATATTTATCTAAATATATAGCAGTATCTTGGGCAAATACACCTTTGATATTAAATGTTACTATATTTGTTTCAATATTTTTATTATAAATTTCAATAAAATCTAATTTTTCTAATCTTGCTATTAAATAATTCTTTAATTCTTTTTCGTAAGCATTGATTTTATCTAATCCAATTTCTTCTAAATATGATAAAGCTGCATTAAGTCCTAGTACTCCTTCGATATTAGGAGTTCCACCTTCAAGCCGTGTTGGAATTTCTCTTAATTCAACATATCCATCCTTTGTAAATAAAGCATTCATACCACCGCCATAATTAAGAGGAAGCATTTGATCAAGAAGTTCAAATTTCCCATATAATATTCCAATTCCTGTTGGTCCATACATTTTATGACCAGAAAAAGCCATAAAATCAATATCGAGATCTTGAACATCAATTTCTTTATGAGCTATAGATTGAGCGGCATCAACAACTAATAAAATATTATTATTATGTGCTAACTGGCTAATTTCTTTAATAGGTCTTTCATCCCCAATTACATTAGTAATATGAGCTAATGATATAACTTTTGTTCTATCACTAATGGCCTCTTTAACATTTTCTATTGTTACTTTATTTTCGTTATTTAAAGCAATATATTTAACTTTAATACCTATGTCTTTTTGTAAAACAAACCAAGGAATAATATTTGAAGCATGCTCACTTAAAGTAATTAAAACTTCGTCCCCTTCTTTTAAATAATTCTTAAAAAAACCAAAAACAATCATATTCATACTATTAGTAGTACCACTAGTGAAGACAATTTCAGATGTCTCTTTAGCATTAATAAAATTTTTCGTTTTTTCTCTTGTTTCTTCATACATACTATCGACAATATTACTTATCGTATAATCTCCTCTATGTGCATTAGCGGTATATTCATCATAATATTTAATTATTGCATCACGTACGCATGTAGGCTTCAAAGTAGTAGCTCCATTATCAAAATAAATAATATTACTATCTAACAACTTAAAATCCTCTCTATGCATTTATTCACCTCCTAGCTTCTCTAAAATATTTAAAATTTTTTCTTTCATTTCTATATTAGGATTAATATTAGAGATAATTAATCCCTTGACTATCAAGTTAATGGCACTTTTATAAGTAATTCCTCTCGACATTAAATAAAAAAGCTCATCCCTTCTCATATTGCCAATCACAGACGAATGAGTAGCGGTAGTACTATTTTCAGCAATAAACATATTAGGATTAATTTTATTAATAGATTCACCTAAAGTAATAATTTTAGTACTCTGATTTAAAAAACATTTACAAACACCATTTTCTACATAGCTGTTAATATCAAAGATATTAATGCTTCCTTTTCGGGCAACAGTCCTATTAAAAATATCTGATCTAGTTTCTTTCGCTAAATGGTATATATTAATGTTATATTTATCATTTTTATTGCCAATACTAGAAAAATTATATTTAATATTAGCCTTAGTTTCTTTTAAATAAACATTGACAGTTTCATCAGTATTTTCATTGCTATAAAATTTATTTATAATCAAAGACGCACTTTTATCTAAATTATAAGTCGCTTTTAAAGAAATACTATTATTATTGGAAAATTCAAATAATTGAATACATAGATTATTCTTTATATTAAAATTAATTTCTATATTATTACATTCAATATATTCAATAACATAATCTCCACTATCTAGAAAAATAAGAGAATCATTATCAATCATAATACTATCATCATCAAAAGGGATAATTTTATTATTTACTACATTTATTTTATGCATTTTTATCCTCTATAGTTAAGATATTTTTCCTATCTATATAGCCAAATTTTTCAATTTCCAAAGCAAGTTCATAATTTCCAGATTGATAGATTCTTCCTTTATCCATTATATGTACGTAGTCAGGCTTTAAAAACTCTAATATTTTAGGATGATGCGTAATTATTAAAATAGAAGTATTGGGATTTTCATCTTTATATTTTTTAATATTTTCTCCTACTATTTTTAGACTATCAATGTCAAGTCCTGAATCAAGTTCATCTAAAATAATAAAATTAGGTTTTAATAGTTTTATCTGTAAAACTTCATTTTTCTTCTTTTCTCCTCCTGAAAAACCAACATTTAAACTTCGGTGAATTAAATCTTTATCCATAGATAATTCTTCCGCACCCTTTTCACATTTTATAATAAAGTCATATAAACCAATTCTTTTATTATTAATAGAAGAGATTGCTGTTCTCAAAAAATCTTGATTAGATACGCCCTCGATTTCCATAGGATACTGCATGGCCAAAAAAATGCCTTTTTTAGCTCTTTCGTCAGTCGATAGTGGAAGTAAATTATCATTGTTAAAATATATATTACCAGAAATAACTTCATAGTTATAATCACCCATAATTACTCTCGATAAAGTTGATTTTCCTACACCATTTGGCCCCATAATAACATGAATTTCACCATCGTTAACGATAAGATTAAATTTATCAAGAATAATCTTATTATTTGCTTTTACTATTAAATTTTCTATTTTTAGCATAAAACACCTCGTTCCATAATAATTATATCACTTTTATTAATTTTTGAAAACAGATAAGGTTGTGTTGCTAGCTAACAATTTTTTGTAATTATAGATTTTCTAATTTAAATTTATTATCTCTAAAAAAACAATAACTCTGTAAAAAAAGCAACTAACAGTTGCCTTTTTTAACTAATTCATAAATTATAAATTTTACAATGTCTTTTTTTTAGAACACTTTCGCTGACGAACAGGACTGTCAGAAGAAGAATTTATAATTATTTTTAATTCAGAAAGTGCTGCCTTCTCTATTTGTCGTACCCTTTCTCTAGTAATACCTAAAGTATGTCCTATTTGTTCTAAAGTTTGTTCTTCTTCACCATTAAGTCCAAACCTTAATATTAATACTGTTCTATCTCTATCATTTAATAAATTTAAATGTTCATATAATTCTTCGCCAGCTATTTTATCTAAAACCGTCTCTTCTAAATCAACACTATCGGTAATAATCCCATGTAAAGTAACACCACCACTACCTTTATCTGTTTCCAATGGAGCATCCAGAGAACACAGTCTTTTCAAATCATAAAATACCTTTAATTTTAAAACTTTTGCAATATCCCAATTTAAATATTCAGCTATTTCTTGATCGGTTGGATCTCTTCCTAGAAGGGAAGTTAGTTTTACCGATGCTTTAGAATATTGCATAATGCTTTCTTCTATATTAACTGGAGTTCTAATCGGATAATGTAAATTACAAAGATATCTATTGATAATGCTAATGATCCAAAAACAAGCATATGTTGAAAATTTACTACGCATTGGATCAAAAAGTTCAATGGCCTTCATAAGACCTATATTACCTTCAGCATATAAATCATCAAAACTATTTGTAAAATAGGATTGGTAATATCTGTATAAAATTGTTCTAACCAATCCTTGATTAGCCATAATAATTTTTTTTCGTATTTCAAAATAATTCTTAATATAATTAAACTGTTGATCTATAGTTGTTTTAGAAATTGGTTCTATGTTATATATATCAATATTTAGAATATTTTTTAATATGTCAATAGCGGGAATGTTGTTTCCTTGCTTTGTATTTATTTTTTTCCATATTCTTACAAATTGGTTAATTAATTTCTGTTCGTCTTCTTGGGAAGTCAAATAACTTGCTATGGTAGATAATTTTTTTATTTGATCATCCGTTGTAACTGATAAGATAACCTGAATAGTATTGATAAAGAAGAAGCAATGATCCTTAAAAGTTCCAATTGATATTTGATTTTTTAATTCATTTAATTTATTAAAGTAGAATATTTCTTCTTCTCTAGTTAAAGGTTTAAATTCTCTTCCTGAATTACAGTCTTGGATACTATTATCTTGTAAAGCATCTTCTTCTAAAGCCACTTCTTTAGTTTCATAATATTTTTGAATCCATATAAAGATATTATTATATTGTTTTAGAACACTATCTTGATCTTTACTATTTTCAAGCAAGTTTATAAAATAATCAATAAAGTTTTCTTTCCCAAAAGTACTTATAATTTGCGTAATCTTCTCATCAGAGCAATCTTTACCGTCTATTAATATTGCAATATATACTAGACTATATTTCTCTCTTAATTCATCTAGTTCATTTTTATCTTTAGTTTCTAATAATTTCTTAAATACTTGATATATATTTTCTTTGCCATATTTCTCTATTAAATCTTGAAATGTTTGATAATCAAAAGATTCTAATTCTTTTATTTTCTCAATAAGCATTGTTATCTTTTTCATTTGTAACCTCCATAGTAAACAGTTTATTATTTTATCATACTCATTTTTGAAAGTCAATAAAAAAATTTAAAGCCTATAATCTTTAAATTTTTACTATTTTAATAATAAAGTCTATGTTAGTACAAAGCTGTATTCCTCACAGTAATATTACATTAATTTAAAATTTTTAGATAGTTCGTCTAGAGAGGTAATTAATTTATCTGCTTCTGTCCAAGTTTTAAGTTTTACTCCTGAAGCATATTTATGACCACCACCACCATAAGTAGTTGCAATTTGATTAACATATGGTCCGACTGATCTAATATTGACTCTGATCAAATTATTTTTAATGTCTTCAGAAAGAAATACCCAGATGATAATTTCATCGACAAATTTGAGATTATTAATCATATTTCCAGCGGCAGCACTATCGACTTCATATTCTTTCATGATTTTGTCGGTTAATTTAATATAAGCAACACCATTATCTGTTAGAGTTAAATTTTGATAGATAAAACCTTCAAACTTAACTTCCGCAAGTGGTCTTCGATACAGATTCTTATATAATGATGTAAAATTAATTTTAGTTTCTTCAAGCAATTTAGTTACCAACCTGAAAGTTTTAATACTGGTGTATTCATGTAAAAATCTGTCGGTATCGCCAACGATACCCAAATATAATTTTTCACCTTGACTTTTTGAAAGTGTAATTTTATTAATAAAAGCAAATTCTAGTATTAATTGACTGGTGCTACACGCCTCTTCATCGATGAGTTCAATATCAGCATATTTTTCTATAAATGGGTGATGATCAATTTTAATAATATAATTAAAATTGTGGATATTAATATTGTCGATTCTTTTAATATCAGGAGTATCAAGAACAATTAAAAGAGATTCTTTAGTTTCAAGCTCCTCACTTTTATCGCTATTGCCAAAAAATTTAAATCGACTAGCAGGATTTCCTACACAATACACTTTTTTTTCAGGAAACAAATTTAATATAATTTCTTTAAGAGCAAATTGAGAACCTAAAGCATCAGGATCTGCTCCTATATGTCTAGCTATAACGATAGTATTATATTTTTTTATCTGTCGATATATTTGTTTATATATATTCATTTTAACCTTGCAATACTAAAGAATAAGTATCTTTAGCAATCATGAGTTCCTCGTTAGTTGGGATAATATAAGCTGGAATCTTTGAGTCATCGGTAGTAATCTTTTGCTCTATACCTCTGACCTCATTAGCCTCATTATCTACTTTAATACCAAGAATAGCCAATTTATCTAGAACCTGTTTTCTCGTCATTACTGAGTTTTCTCCAACTCCTGCAGTGAATATAATTGCATCACATCCACCTAATAAGATATAGTATTTAGCAATATACTCTACAATTCTTTTTACATACATGTTTTGAGCAAGCAAGCACCTTTCATTACCATTTTTAATACCGTCTTCAATGTCTCTTGAATCATTACTAATACCACTTATACCTAAAAGTCCACTTTGTTTGTTTAATACATCGTTCATTTCTTTAGGAGACATACCTGTTTTCTCCATTGCATATGTAACAACGGTAGCATCCATATCTCCACATCTTGATCCCATAATTAATCCTGCATTTGGAGTTAGACCCATCGAAGTGTCCACGCATTTTCCATTTTCTATTGCGCAGATTGAAGCACCATTACCAATATGACAAGTAATAAGTTTAGTATCCATTCTTCCTAGTATCTCGTTCATTCTTTGAGATACATACTTATGACTTGTGCCATGAGCACCATATTTTCTTATCCCAAATTCTTTATACCAAGTATATGGAACAGCATACATAAATTCTTCCTCTTTCATTGTTTGATGAAAAGCCGTATCGAAAACTACTGTTTGTAGCGCGTTAGGCATAACATCTTTCGCTGCCTTAATACCAATGATAGCAGCAGGATTATGAAGTGGAGCCAGACTAGATAATTCTTCAATTTTCTCAATAACTTCATCAGTAGCAATTTCTGTTTTATTAAAATATGCTCCTCCTTGAACAATTCTATGCCCTATTCCTTTAATTTCATCAAGTGAAGAAACAATTTTATTATTAGTTAGTTCATCTATCAATATTTGAAAAGCCACTTTATGATCAGGAAGACTCTTTTCTTTGTGGATTTTTTCTCCGTTTAATTTGATAGTATAAAAACTATCATCAATACCAATTCTTTCAAATACTCCACTAATTAAAATATCTTCGCTAGGCATTTCAAATCCCGTAAATTTTAGTGATGAACTGCCAGCATTAACAGATAATATTATCATTAACAACACCTCTTTCTTATAAATTTTATTATATCAAATTATAAAATAAAAAACAATTTTATTATTTTATAAGTTCTCTTATGGTTTTCTAATTCTTACTTTAGACTTTCTCTTTTCTGGATTAAAAGCTACTTTTTCATTTGTATAGTTATTAGTAGTAACACGCTCATCTGTTACTTCTTGTGACTTTGTTGATGACTCTTCTCTTTCTATATTTTTAAGCTCTAATTTATAATTATCTTTATCAACAATGAGATCAGTTATAGTCTTAAGTGAACAAAATAATCCACTTGAAGCTATGGCAACTCCAAATATAATATTCCACTTACTAAATATGTCAGCCACTAAAGGAACTATTAAAATACCTATTCCTAAAGCTATAGTACACAATGTCGTTATAAGTACAATAATCTTTTTCTTTTTCTCTTTTTTAAACTTCTCTTCTAAAAATTTCAATTTATGCAAATAATTATCCATCATTTAAAACCTCCATAGCACTAGATAATTTATTGTTATATTAAAATTAACAATTATTCAAATATAATAATATATAAATATTGAAAAGTCAATAAAAAGTATATCAAACTTCTTCTTTTAGCTAAAAAATTAGCATAACTTTATTCTAATTCATTCATTAATAGTGGAAGGATTTGTTTTTTTCTAGATACAACTCCTTTTAAGAATATTCCCTGTTCAACTTCTTTAATTGAGAAAGCTGCTTCTAAAATATCACGGGCTTTTTCACTAAATAAAACATATGTTCCGTTTTTAATAACATCCGTAATAAACAGGCAAACAAATAGATAATTGTTACTTTCAGATACTGTATTTAGAAGCTCTATATAACTATCTTTTTCTGTCATAACATCATTTATATCGATCGTTATAACTTGTCCTAGCCCAATTTTATAGTCACCAAATTGATAATTCTTATAATCCTTATAAAGCACTTGCTCTCTTGTCATACCACTAAGTGTAGATCCAGCCTTTAACATATCATAGCCATATTTTTTATAATCAACTTTGGCAATTTTACTAAGCTGTCTAGTTGCTATTCTATCATATTCAGTAGTAGTGGGAGAGTTTAGAATTAAAGTATCGGATAATATACCAGATAACATAAGTCCGGCCATATTTTTAGGTATTGATACACCATTTTCTTTATATAATAGATAAATAATCGTATTAGTACTACCTACGGGCATGTTACGAAAGCTAATTGGCATATTTGTTCCAATTGTTCCAATGTTATGATGATCTATAATTTCAATTATATTGGCATCTCCTAATCCAATAGCACTTTGTTCATAAGAATTATGATCCACTAAAATAACATTTTTTTTATGATTAAATCCAACATCAGAAAGTCTAATAATACCCATACATTTATTTTTTTTATTTAAAACAGGATAATAACTATATCTTGTTTTATTAGCAATACTAATAAATTCATTTATGTTATCATTTTCATTAACACAAAGAACTTTTTCAGTATTAAGAATAGTAGTAACACTATTACACAAATTAAATACTTTCGTCGTCTCGAGAGTATTATATGGAGTAACAATAACATTTACTTTTTTCTTTTTAGCAATCGCAAGATGTTCTTTTTTTATTTCACCATTACCAGTAATAACAATTAATTTAATTCCTGAATTAACTGCATATTCTAGGATACTATTTCTATTTCCTACAATTAAAATGCTATTACTATCTAGTTTGGCCTCCTCAATAAAGGTTGTACTTCGGTATCCTGCTACTAGAAGTGTTCCTAAAATATGATCGTCAAATTTTAAAATATGTCTCCCTTTAACCACTTCGCAAATATTATCATATGTAGCATCGACATAACTATAATTAAAAGAAAATTGATCTTTAGCAATATCTTTCATCCCTAAAATTCCCAGTAAATTTTTAGAACTATCAACAACAGGAATCTTGCTTATTCCCACTTTATTCATTCTATAGTAGGCTTCGTATATAGAGTCATCTTCTCCAACGGTATAGTTTTTAGTATAATTTAAATCTTTGATTTTAATATTTACATCATTTAGGAAAATAGGCTCTTTTACATTAAAATAATTAAGGGCAAATTTTGACTCTAAATTGATAGAACTAAGTACAGCAGGAACAGTATTAAACCCTAGTTTATTTTTCAAATAAGATAACGTAATGGCAGAAGTCACACTATCTGTATCAGGATTTCGATGACCAAAAATATATATCTTTTCCATTACTATCCTCCTAATAAATCCTTCTTTTATTTTTACTGTATTCTTCGAAAAGTTCTATACATTTTGGCCTATCTATTTCTTTCATCGCCAAAATATTAACATTTTCATTTTTTATATATTTATAAATAAAATCATCGCGAAAGCCAATTTTTTTAGCATCTTCTAGCGTTGTTCCATAATAGACTGTTTTAATATTTGCCCATATAATTGCCGATAGACACATCGGACAAGGATATCCTGTCGCATATAAAGTACATTCTGCAAGGTCATGTGTTTTAAGTTTTTTACTAGCTTTTCTTATAGCCATTATTTCAGCATGTGCGGTAGGATCATGTTTTTCTAAAACAAGATTAGAAGCAATACTGATAATTTTTCCTTCTTTATTAATAATCGCGGCTCCAAAAGGACCACCTTTATTTTTGTTCATTGTTTTTCTTGCTTTAGCTACCGCTAAATCCATTATATTCACAAATATCAACCCTTCCGTATTTTATATTTAACATTATAACATTAAAATAATATTTTTGAAATAGCATTGTTAATATTTATTTTTCAAAAACTAAATTATCGCTTTTTATTTTTTATCTTTCCATTCATGATATAGTATATCTTTCAAAACTAACATACTATCTAATTCATTGTATCCATAATTAGAACTTATACTATCTAGCATCTTTCTGATTATTACTGAATATTTGGCTATATCTACTTTGTGAGGATATGTCGCCAATACAGGATATTTTTTACTCCAAGTAGTAGTCCAGTTAATTTTAGCTTCAGCTTCTTCATTAGTACCTTTTATTACTTCTTCAATCTCATTAATATCAATATTAAAATCTATCAATTCATCCAAAGATAGCTTATATAATTTTGCTAATTTTTTCGCTTGATAAATATCGGGTAGGCTCTCACCTGTTTCCCATTTAGATATTGTTTGTCTACTTATTCCTAATTTTTCAGCAACAGTTTCTTGTGATAATCCAGTTTTTTTTCGTGCCTGAAACAAATTGTTTCCAAAATTCATTTTATCTACCTCCCAATTAAGTGTAGCAATATATTAACCCTTTTTCCACCAATTTTACTTTACAAATTAGCTCTTTTTATTAACCCTTATTTTTATAATCTTAATTTAAATGTCTTTGGTGCGTATTTGTATGCTATAAATAATGAAATTAATGAATATACTACACAAAAAATAGTGGTTGCAATTCCAAAAGATAATGTAGGAAGTTGTATCTGTATCATATACCAACAAACAAAATAAGTTATTCCCTGTACTACTTTATATGTACTACTTTTCATCTCTGTATTTACATTATAAGGTTGAAGTAAATAGTACATTACTAAGTAATGAACGGAAAAAAATATACTCATTGTAATTATAGATACTATTAAAACTACATAATTTAATTGATTATCTGTTCCTCCTGTTAAGTACAGTAATATAGCAAATCCTACTCCTATTATTGTAGATGGCAATAAGTTAATTACAATTAAAGTTTTTAATCTTTCCTTAAACATCCCAAGTATTACTTTCGGTGTTCTATATATTCTATATGTTAGCATACTATGATCGCAATTCATAAACATTGCTTGTGTAACAGATGAGCTTCTATTTAAACAATACATTATAAAAACGAAATATGGTAAAGAGATCATTAATAGTTCGTTTATTTTATTTTTAAATTCAGTATTTACTTCAATACCAATAATAATCGCAATAAATACGATCAAAATAGCAACAGCCTGTTTTTTTACTGCTTGTGTTAAAATTTTTCGATGTCTTTTTACAAATAAATCATGAAAGTATGCAAAATCAGATTTATTACTTGTATAGCTCCTATCTAATTCTATTTGTTTTAGAGTAGCATTCTTTATTACTTCAGCTTCAGTCTTTTTTTCTTGCCTATATATGTTAGGCTCTGTTAGTATTTGTTTATATATTTTTCTATAATCTTTAAAATTATGTATTCTAACTAAACTGTAAACACCTAATATTATGGAAGAAGTAAATACAAACAAGAAAATAATTTGTGTTATTGTAACATTTATTGCGGGTAATCCATAGGCCATTAATAAGCATATTCCTACAAATCCCCATACTAATTTTGTTGGTAAGTTCTCATTTGCTACCTTGTTGTTTTTTCTGAAGTTATAGATACTATAATTCATTACAATTAGTTTTATCGCTACTATAAAAAATGGCAATGCAATCTGTATCCATAAAGGAATGCCTACCATCATTCCAAATAATATTGTAAATGGTAAAAAGCCGATAATTACTTTTAACAGTTGACAATAATAATTGGATAAACCATATTCTCGTGCATTTATATTCATTAAAATAATAGCATAGTATTTATCTTTTGTTGGATTAAGCATATATGTATTTAATATTCCACCACATAGTGTTAAAAATGTAAATATATGTATAAACACATCTGCTTGCTTCATATTATACCAAGACAATACTCCTAATATCATTGCGGCCATATATATAATTTTCCCAATAAAAATACTTATTATTTCATATAATATACTTATAATAGTTGCAAGTATTTTTATCCCTCTATTTTTATATAGACTATTTGGTAATATTTTTCTAATAATTGGAAGTTGTTTTATTGAATAAATAATACTATTTGTTCGATAGGTATTTTTTAGTTTAAAGGAAGTTATAAATGTTTTTATCATTTTTTATTCCCCCTTTAATGCTTCGATTATTTTATTTTTTAAATTTTTATTGTCGATATCATTCTTATCTATTTCCTCTAAAATTCCTTTATTTAGGATAACAATTTCATCACATAAATCTAATGCTAATTCCATAATATGTGTAGAAAAGATAATAATATGATCTTTCTTTATTTCTTTTAACATTTGTTTCATTTCTTCAGCTACTACAACGTCAAAAGAAGTCAATGGTTCATCTAATAATAGTACATTAGGACTTGCAATTATATTCACAAGCATTTGCATTTTATTTTTCATTCCATGTGAATAATCTTTTAATAATTTATCTCTATCTTCTTGTTCTATTTTCATAAAATCAAAATATTCATCGATTGTCTTTTTATTCTTTATTCTCTTTTGATTAATATCTATAAAGAATTTTAAAAATTCTCTTGCTGTTAAAAATTCTGGAACATTTGGTGTCGATAATACATATCCTACATCTTCTGCTTCCATTTTTCTTTTACTATTATTATCTTCAATATAAAATTGGCCTGCATCTACTTCTATATCTTCATTTAAGCAATTAAAGAAAGTCGTTTTTCCAGCACCATTCCTCCCAAGTAATCCATAAATTTTACCTTTTTGAAATTCAAAATTTATATCTTTTAGAACTTCTTTTTTTTCAAAATTTTTCTTTAAATTCTTAACTACTAATTTCATATAACTCTCCTTCTATATTTTGTCTTTGAATAGTTCTACTAATAGAATATCATATAATTTAAAATTATTCTACTATTTGACCATGTATAGAAATATCAACATTTAAAAATGTTGATATTTTTAGCAAAATTTCAAAATAATCTTTTTATAACTAAAAGTATAAGTTATCACAAGATCAAAGTTAGAAAAAGTAGTGAAACCTTTTAATTATATTTTGCTATTATAGCATCTGTAATATATTTACTAGCTAGCCCATCCCCATATGGATTTATAGCTTTAGCCATTTTTTCATACTCTTCTTTATTTGTCAATAACTCTTTTGTTTCTTTATATATTCTATCTGTATCCGTTCCAACAAGTTTTAGTGTTCCAGCCTCAATGCCTTCTGGCCGCTCTGTAGTATCTCTCAAAACCAATACAGGTTTTCCCAAAGATGGAGCTTCTTCTTGAACGCCGCCACTATCGGTCAGAATTAAATATGATTTATTTTGAAAATTATGAAAATCAAATACTTCTAGCGGTTCAATTATTCTGACTTTATCAGAATTACCTAGTATTTCATTAGCTATTTCTCTTATCTTGGGGTTCATATGAATTGGATAAATAACTTTTACATCATTAAATTCATCGACAATTCTTTTTATCGCTGTAAAAATATGACGCATTGGTTCGCCTAAATTTTCTCTTCTATGGGCTGTTAATAAAATCATTCGATCAGTTCCTATCCAATCAAATATCGGATGATAATAATTTTTGATAACAGTTGTTTTCATAGCATCAATTACAGTATTTCCTGTTACATAAATTGTCCCTTCTCTTTTATTATCATTTAATAAATTTTGTTTACTAAGATTCGTCGGTGCAAAATTCATATCTGCAAGGCATGATATCATTTGTCTGTTCATTTCTTCCGGATATGGAGAATACTTATTATATGTCCTAAGACCAGCTTCTACATGTCCTATATCTACTTGATTGTAAAAAGCAGCCAATCCACCGACAAAAGTAGTAGTAGTGTCACCATGCACTAAAACTAGATCTGGTTTTTCCTTTTTTATTACGTCTTCTAGCCCTATTAAAGCCCTTGTTGTAATATCCGCTAAAGTTTGAGTTTTCTTCATAATATTTAAATCATAATCAGGAATAATTTTAAATGTTTCTAATACTTGATCCAACATTTCTCTATGTTGGGCAGTTACACATACAATGCACTCTACTTCTTTTCTTTTTTTTAATTCTAGGACTAATGGAGCCATTTTTATAGCTTCTGGTCTTGTCCCAAAAATGGTCATTACTTTAATCACTTTTTACCTCCTTTAAATCTAAATAATTATATTTATTATACTATTATTATCTAGTATAAGCAATAAATTTCTCTAAATATTAATTTAATAGTGTAACTATTCAGACTATAGCACGCAAAAATTAGAGTAGATCTTCAAATTTACTCTTTTCTTATGCAAATAATACTTGATTGTCAAAAATTCTTTGTATCGATTCGAAAGGATTAATATTTCTTTTAATAGATGTTTTTATAATTGATAGGGTATTGGCAAAACATTCAGAACCATTCATACTTCTAAATCTACCTGATACTTTGGTTTTAATTTTAAATATTCTTAAATCTTGTTCACTTCTATTATTATCAAAATCAATTTCAAAATAGAATCAAATTCTTTTTCATATTCTCTTCTCTTATCTTATTCAAATTTTTTAAGACCATACATTGGAAAATTTGATTTAATTATAGATAAAAACTTATATAATATTTACAATTTAAATTATAAAATATATAGAGATATAAAAAAATATATTCGTAAAAATAACAACTAGATTTTAATATAAAAATCAGCTATTTAGATAAATTACTAATATTATTAATTCATTACAAAAGTTGGGATTTCTGATGAGAATAGTATTTTTAGGGGATAATTTTATCCTAAATATAGAAATTTCAAAAAAAATAAGAATGTAATTAAAGCAAATTCTTATGATTGTTCTTATTGTAAAGTAGATAATCTTAAAACTATTGCTGATAAAATTAACTAGGGAAATCCAATACTTGCATTTGAATCGTTTATCGTTTTTATAGCCAACATAATTATTCTAATCTCATAAAATCTTTACTTTACTGTCTTAATTTACCAATTATTTTGAAGATAAAAATATTTAATATATAAATAACTTTTATAGTGTACTTTATATAATTTGATATTTTGATATCTTTTTACTAAAAAAATAAAATAATTAACAACTTCTTTTTTATAAAATTCCTCAAAATTAGAATATTTATCTTTCTTATCTATTAATTTTATTAGTTCATCTATATAAACAAATCCTTTCTTTTTATTATTTTCTATATCCATCAAAAAATATTCTTCTTTAGTATATTTCCTTATAAAATATGACGTAATTGCTCTTACAATACATTCTCCAATAAAACTATCTTTGTATGTATAAAATGATTGTAATCCTTTTGAAATAGAAAATGCAATTAAACTATCTATATTTATATTTTTAAAATATTTATCACCTAAAGGATTACAATATGGATGAGAAAATTCGTGAAAGAAAATGCCAATATCACTTGTAGGAAATTTATATTCATTTGGTATTTTACTTACATTTTTTATCATCTTTAAGTTTACTATATCATTATCAATTTTTAAATTCATAGTTACCATTTAAAAATAGAACTAAATATGGTATTTTTGAAAAATAAGTTAAATCAATATTTTTTTATATAAATTCATTACAGTATAAAGGCAGAGTATCGAGACATTTACTGTCTATATTATATTCTCTATTAACAGAATAAATTAATCCAAATATGAGTTCAGCACTTTTATCAAAAGTTATTTTCATTTAAATTATCTCTATTTCATTCAATTATAAAATTTGTAATTTTTATTTATTCTTTATACATATATTATAGCATATTAAAAGACTATTGTCTAACTTAACTAATATTTAAAAGTTTTTTAATAGTCTTAATAAACATATGGATTATTTTTGGAAGTACAGAATTGTTGTGCATTATCTTTCAAAAAATGATGCATATTCTACACTTTTATCGTGGAATAAAATTCTTTGGCAGGAATGTTTTTTAAAAGAATCTCCTTTGACTCACAAATCCAAGTCGGCTTTGCCGCTTTAGTAACATGTTATTATACTTATTGATATAGCTAAAAAAAGAAAGTCCATTAGTTGTAAAAACTTTTTTTGATTTTTTTGTCAATCAAATGTTATTTTTTTATGTTTTCAGTTTCAACTTGTGTAGTATTCATTGATTTCAAATATTCTTTTAATGCTTGAACCATTTTCTGATATCCTGCTTCGCTCATATTATTGGCCACAAAATTATCATTTGAATATAGTCCTCTTCTTTCGGCTAAATAATTATCTCCAAAATCCCATATTTGGTAAGTTGATTGAAATTCTGAAAAACTTTTACCTTCTGCTGCTTTTAAGAAACTATTTGCTGCATCAGTAAATGAACCACCATTTTGAAGAATCCAATTTTCAATTCCAACTCCACCTAAACCACCTTGAGGAATTTCTCCACGATTAGGCTTATATGCTTCGGCTTTTTTGAGTACTTGTTTAGCAAGTAAAATATTTGCCACAACATATTTATATTTTTTTGGATCTGTTCTTTGAATAGTCGCAAGTCTATCTTGTAATGCCATATCTGTAGAATATGATACTTTATCTGTTTTTTGAGTAAATGTAATATCAATATCAACACTCATATCAGTATCTATTTGGACACCCTTTAATCTAAAATCACCAGTTCCAGTTAATTCAGAGGAATTTTCTCTGCCAAGATTTTTTAGTATAGTTTGCTTTATTTCATTTAATCTTGTAGGATTTAATAATATATTTTTATCTAATCGCATCGTAAAATCAAAGTCGCCATCTCCAGGCTTATTTGTTCCTCTTCCTGTTGAACCAGTATCAATTAATTCTACGAATCCCTCCGTTAAATCTCCATCAATATTAGTTTTTAAATGTAATCCTAATTCATCAAGAGATTTTTTAATAACACTAGTAATCTTTTCTCTTTTAGCTTGAACTTCAAAATTACTTTGTTCTATTTGTTGTGCAAAATATTCTGTTTCCTCTGTAATTAAATTTTCGGAGAAAGCATAGTTATCATATCCAAAATATGATAAGCCACTCATTTTAGTTCTTAATTCATCGTAATCTTTTGAAGTAAATACAATTTTACCCTCTTTATTAGCTACAGGAATATAGAAACCATTCATAGCAATTTCTAATCCTACTCTTGGATCATAATTTTCCATAACAATATAATTTATTTCGCTAGAAGCAAATCCTGTTCTAATTCCATAATGTCCTTGTCCCCAAACTCCAGTATAGAATACTTCAATTTTAGACATATCTCTTTTTGCCTCTAAAGTTTCACTATTTGTTCTAGTAGTCATAAACCGATCATCATTTTTTAATACAAACCATATAGGTCCATAACGTGAAGCAACGGTTACATTCATTTTATCACTTATTGTTCCATCTGAACTCATTATCATCGATATATCTGTATCAAGTGGAGTAGCATCACTACCAGCACTTGAACCTAAATATTCTTTTGAAACACTACCATTTTGTAAAATGTTTCTTAAATATGTAATATCGCCAATTCCTTTTATGAAATCGCCTTGCTCTAGAACCATATCTGAATTAGATGCATTTCTATTTCTTGAATCTGCTGTTTTTACTTTTTGATTAATATATTCTTTAGCTTGTTCTAAAGTATCAATTCCAGCAAAACCACAAAACATTCTAATAACTCTATCTGCTAAATTATAATCCAAAGTTCCATTGGGGGATAATTTTTTCGAAAGTTCTAAAATATCTGTTAAAATATTCCCAGTAGATATAAATATTTCGTTATCCTTTTTAGCTTTTATTGTATTGTTATATAAGGTTGCTAAATGATTACAGAAAGTAGTTAATTCTCTCATTTCAGCTTCACCAAGTGAATCGAATTGAATTTGACCTGATTTTATACTCTCATATAAATTAGAACCAAATTCTATATTTCTCAAATATGCATTGACAGATCTATTATTTGACCCAAATGAAGCTTTGATTAAATCAGAAAAAACTATTATTTTTTTACTTGTTGTTGATGACATTTTTAATACTGGAGACATTTTTGGACTTTTAAAATTAAATCCTTGAAAATCAGGATGTAAAATTTCAAAACAAGAATATATTTTTCCAACAGTAGGAATATTATTTCTTATAAATACATTTTCAATTTTACTTAAATTTTCTGTAGGATTTTTTGATTTTAATATTTGTAGAGCAAGTTCTTTTCTAAATGTAAATATTTCACTTGAATTTGATAATGATAATCTTGATAATATTTCTGAAACATATTCTGAAACATCTTGTATTTTTTCTACATCAATATTAGTTTCGAATTCCATAATATATTTTTTAAATACTTCTTGAACTTCAACATCTTGTATTTTAGAATATACTGATATAACTTTCATACGATTATAGTTTGCAGTTTTAAAATTTTCAGAATCATTAAATAGTGGAATAATCCAAGACATACTCTCTGAAAATGCACAGGCTATATTTGTATTTTCAAATATATCTAATAATTCAGGATTATCATTAAAGTCATTTAAAGTAAATTCTCTATTATAAAATTTATCTTTAAATTCCTGTGGAACATTTGCTCCTAAAAATAGAGTTGGATTATTATTTTTAAAATGATTTGGGGCATTTTCATCATATTTTATTTTTCCATCAATGATAGAATGTAAGATTATTTTATCTAACTCGTCTAATAAATCACCTTTTTCCAAATTAGGATTGAATTTAAAACTATGTACCAGATTTTTTTCAAAAGCTGGTTCAAGATACTTTCCATACAAGAGCATTACATCAAAGCCATCTATTAAACCCAAAGTCTGTTTAATAACATTAACTAAATTAGTTGTATAATGTCCGTTTTCTTTATCACAAATATCAACTGGCATATATGTGAATAATACTTCTAAATCAACATCTTTTAGAAATTCTCTATAAGATTGATTTGATAAAATAAATTCAGAACTGATTGTTCGATTATAAAATGCTTTTTGCAACTCTTGAGGCGCATCACTACTTAAAAACATGGATGGATAATTTTTTATTAAATCTTTAGGAATGTTTCTAGGATAAATTATTCTTCTTTCTATAATACTTTTTCTAAAAGCCTCATTTATTCTTTTTTGAATTTGACTAAAATCGTCTTTTATTGAAAATATTGTTCCACGCCAAAAAGGATAAATATTTAATGTATCAAGTATATCAAAATAGTCGGTAATAAAGTTCATAAAACCATTAAAATCTATTTTACTAGCGAGAAAACTATAAAAATTTCCATAATAACTATCGTCATTAGGATATGCTACTTCAATTAAACTTCTTTTAAAACAAGAACCTAAATTTTTTCCATTTAAATATTGAATATATTCTGGATGTTCTACAAGCAATCGCGGAGTAATTTCCTTTGTATAGAATAATTTTTGCAATTCTTCTGGAGCTTGTTCTGAAATAAATAATTCTGCATTTTTTATTCTAAACTCTCCTGTCATGTCTCTATAATCAGGAGCTTTATAAACAGCGTTTGGACCATGTATTATCATTCTTTTCATCGCTTCATAAAACTCATCTTTTGTATATGGTCCGTAAATATAATTTCCCTTTTCATCATGTTGCTTTTTTGCATAAATAATTTTATAATGATCTTTATATATAGTACTCATTAACTTTAACATTTGACAATTATTTTTAGTAAAGAAATGTCCACATTCATTATCAAAATCAACAATATTTTTTAATCCAAAAGTTCCAATAAAGCATAAAACATCATAATTTAATAACTCTGAAAATGAAATAAACATATTAAACACGTAATCTTGTGGTAATGTTTTTAATTCTTCTATTATTTTTGGCACATCAACTCTATTAAAGAGTTTTAAATAATCTTCCATAGAAGAATATTTAAATAATTGTTTGTATTCTTCATTGGTTAATTGTATATTTCTTATACTAGTTCTTCTTAATATAGAATCTGTAACACTTTTAATATATTTATACTTCTCTTCATCACTAAAATGTAAAATAGGCATTTCATAGGCATCAATACGCGAAATAAAGAAATAAATATTATCATGAGCAGTTATCAGAGGGGCTAAATTTTTATAATTAATCATAAATTTTTTTAATTCACTATCTGTAATATAAAGGTGGTTTTTTCGTTCTTTTAGTAAACAATAGCTCAAATCTTTATCTTTAAATAAATCCCAATTATTAATTAAATCTTTAAGCGAAGTCCTTCCTTCATTAAACTCTCTTTTTTTATCTGCTAGATTATCATCATCTTCTTGAGATAAATTAAATAATCTATTTGAATATATTTTACCCATCTTGGAAGTATAATCACATGGTCTTATTTTATCTTTTGATAATTCATATAAAGCATTATTAATATTTTCAGTTTGTGAATCAATAGTCATTAGTAAATCTCTAAAATTGACATAACTATAATATACCTGTTTATTTATTAATTCCCAATCTAATTCTTTGCATTTATCAATACCAAACTTTTCAACTATTTGTCTATCTGCATCAATAATACAAGAAGTTGGAATTTTGTCATCCAATCCATACTCGATAAATTCATTAAAAGAAAGAGTACAGCTATAAATCTTTTTTAGTATAAACTTTGGAACTTTTAATCTTTTTCCCAATACTTGCCTTTTTTGATATTTGTAATGCATATACTATCACCTATAATAAAATTATATCATATTTTTGTTTTAAAAAATAGAATCGGAGTAAAATTCTATAAATTAATTTCGTAATCATCTTTTTTTCAAAATGTTTTGAAGATTTTAAATAAGATTTAAGATTATTTAAGTTTCTAATCTCTGCTTCATCCAAATAATTTTTTCCAATAATTCCTTCCGTCATTACCTTTAATCCTTTCATCATCCATAGTAAATCCTTTAATCATATACTCTTTTAATCTTTCAGTTGCCCATTTCTTAAAATTAGTAGCAATTTTAGGTTTTATTCTATATCCTAAAGAAATAATCATATTTAAGTTATAATAGGAAATTTCTCTATTTACTATTCTATTTCTTTTTTTTCGAACTTGTCGGAAATTTTGACATGTTGAATTCTTATCAAGCTCTTCTTCGGCATAAATATTATTTATATGCTCAATAATATTAGTTCTAGAAGTAGAAAACAATTCAGCCATTTGTTGTTGTGATAACCATACTATCTCATCTGCGATTTTTACATCTATTTTTGTCTTACCATCATCTAATTGATATATTACTATATTATTTTGTTCTTCCCTTCTAAACCTCCCTACTATTTTAAAAGGTGTAAACATATTTTTTCTTGTTTACACCTTTATTTTACTATATATCTTTAATATTTTATGGACGAGCTACAAAACTCGAATCAATTATTAATTTTTCTCTTATTTTATATTCTTTCCACAGCATTACTTATATTTTTTGCCACTTCCACATGTTTATCCTTTTTCAGTATATGTAGTACTATGCGATATATATAATATTATATGTTTTTCCTTTATGTTATAAGGATAAATGGGTCTGAGCAGAACTGGTACTATGTTATATATATAGTACATATAGTATTATATATTTTTTATTTTTTGCACACAAATTGCACACAATGTTATCATTGTTTACATTCGTTCTCTACTTAAAATTATAACATTTTTATTCTTTTATAACAATCTATAATTCACCTTTATAAAAATAAATTTTCATTGCATTTTCATTATATGTTGGTTTTGAAATATCTATATTTAGAAAATTTGATATATAATATATTAAATATTGAGATGCAATTAATAAATCATACTCACATAATATTCCATCATATCTACTTTCAATTATTAAATTTTGATCTTTTTCTAAGTATTCCAACAATTTTTCCTCATATAAACTTGTAGTTTTTTGTTTGAAATAAATATTTTTATTATGACTTAAATGTTCATAATTGATAAATCTTCCATGTGAAAAATTTTTCTTTTCATGAATTAAGCAATTATATATGCCAGACTCAACTATTTTACTTTCTAAATCACTACCCGCAGATTCAGTAAAATCTCCTGTAAAAATATTAAAACCAGTTCCTTCTTTTAAAAATTCTTTTAGCATTTTTTTATTTTCTTTAAAATATTTATCAAAGTAATTTTTCCAATAATTTATACTCTCTCTAATAAAATCTTCAACATCATTTCTTGATTTATGTTCAAAATATAATTTTAAGAATAAACTAGCTGGAGCTAATGCTCCTTCAAAAGATAGGAATCCTCTTTCTTTTCCTTTATTTGTACCTGTTCGATATGAAATAATATTATTTTTAGATATTCCAGTTTTTGTTACAACTTTTTGCAATTCCCCTTTTGTTATAATATATTTATTATTATTGTCAATTAAACTTGTTGATATTAGCAAATCATTTGTTGTTCCTGAATAAGTGAATAAAAATACTGAATCAACACTATTATTGTTTCTATAATATAGGTCTCTCGGATATAAAGTAATTGTGTTTACTCCATACAATTGATTAATAAGTTTTGATGAAAATTTTGCTCCTGCAAAAGAACCACCAGTTCCAACAAAAATACTATTATTTAAACTTTCAAAATTGACATTAACTAATTTATCATATGCACTACTATTAATTGCATTAATTATTCTTGTTTCTAAATTATTGATATTTATATTACATCTTTTAATTTGTTTTCTTAATGAAATATCAAAATTGCTGCAAGTACAAACATCTTTCACTTTTTTAATTTTATATAAATTTTGTATATGTCCTCTCGCACCAAATTTTTTTACAACCTTTTTTGTAAGTTTAGTTGCTTTTTCAAAAGTTGAATCAATAAATTTATAATCAATAATGTAGTTGTTTTTGATATACTCACTAATAAACATTGAAAAAAACGCATCACCAGCACCTGTTGGGTCAACTTCTACGGACGGATTACTTAACTCTTTATTTACTTTATTATTGTCAAAAACAAAATCTGAACCTTTTTTTCCTCTTGTAACAATTATCATTTTAGGATTTAATATATTGTATATATCTTCCAATGATTTTATAGAGAATCGATTTTTTAAATATTTTTCAACTCGTTCATTTAAATTTATTATATCAAATTTATTTTTAATTTTTTCTAGTATTTCATTATCATTATAATCTTCTAATTCAAAATATTGTCCTAAATCTAGCATTTTTCTATTAGTACAATTATCTATTATAATTTGATTTTTATTGTTTAAATTGTCAAAAACCAAAACATCATCTTTATTAATTTGTTTCAAAATATCATTTGATTCTATTTTACTTTCTCCATACCATGTTTTTATATTGCAAACTGGGCATCTTTTTTTTGAAGTAAACTCCAATTTACCATTCAATTCTTGATATGAGACATGAAAGCAACGTGTATTTATGTCTTCAATAATTTTTACTTTATCAATATTTGTTCCTATTTCCTTTAAACTATTAATTGCTATAGTTCCTGCCATATCATCTCCACACACACCATAAACAGATGTTTCCAAACCTAATTTAGCAATATTAGCAATTATATTATGAGAGGTCATTCCTCCATTTACTCCTACCAATTTACCATTTTTATAATAAAAATCTGTAACTAAATCTCCAATACTAATTATTCTCATTTTTTACCATCCTTTTTACATATAATACTTCACTCTTTTTAGAATAGTCGCCATTTTTTGCTAAACATTCTAGTATTTTTCTTCTATTTAAATCAAAAATTCCCAAAGAGTCTTCATATGGATTTGTACTATATGGATCCCTCCAACTATATGGACTAGAGAAATATAACCCTTCTATAAAATTAAAGAAATGTCTATAATCAACAGCTCCATGATTAGGCATAAACATTTGACTAATTCTATTTACTCCAGGATACCTTACAGCAACTACTTTATCAACATTGATTCCTATATCATAAAAGGTAGTTATTGCTAGTTGCATTGTTTTACCAGTTAATAAATTATCATCCAATATAATATATTCTTTTTGTTTATCAATACCTAAAAGTTCAATGCCACCAGTTTTAGAAATATCAAAGAATCTTAATTCTAATGATTGTTTTTTAGCATACCCTGTTACATTCTTGTTGAATTTTAATATAGAAACATCATTTATTCTATCATCTATTGATTTCATTATAATTGGCAATTCTAAACCACCATAACATAATCCGCAAATTCCTTTATTAAAAATATTAGAATCTTTTTGTAATATTAAATAACAAGTAATAAAATTTTCAGCAAAATTATCTATTTCTCTATATGCTCTAAAATATTTAGAATAATTTTCTTTGTCAGGTTGTTCAGTAAATTCCAATCTAAACTCATTAGTAATCAAAATTGTATTTTTAATTAAATTTTCTATATCGATACTATTGATTTTATAGTTTTCATTGAATGAAATGTTTTTCATTAAATTTTCAGTACTTATTAAACTATTATATAGTTTGTACATTAATGAATCTTTAGCTAATGTTTCAAAGTTAACCATTATATTTTTTTCTATCTGATTATTAATAATTTGTTGATTTAATAGAATTAACAAATAATTTCTAATATTATCTATTAACCCTAATATCATTTTGGTATTATTTAAGTCGTTTATATCTCTAGTATTATTAATTGCTATTAAAGATTTTGAAAAAAATTCTAGATTATTATTTAACCATTCATATATCATTTCTTTAGTTGTTATATCTTCTCGTGTATTTTCGTCATGAATTCTTCGGGATAAAAAATAATAGTATATACCTGAACCTCTTAATAATATATTTTCATTATCATACATTGAATAACACAAACTAGAATCGTTATATGTAAGCCATAGTTGTTTTAGTGGATTATCATCTGGTATGGTAATCCATTCATACATAGGAATCTTTACACTTCCACTTGATGAATCAAATAAACTATTTATTCCATCAACACTCTGAAATTTATTATTAATTAAATTATTAAAATATAAAAGTTTATTATTTTTTCCTTGAGTCATTTTCTTTTCTACTTTTGCATATGCTCTTGCATAATCATTTTGTGTAGCATGTTCTAAACAAATAGTTGGCAATAATTTTATTTTTTTTAATAAATTCAAAGTTCCATTTACACCCTTTATTACCTCACCATCTTCAATGATTGGAAAACATCCATTAATAGCCCCACTTGTTCTGTCAACACTAAACCCTTGTGGACAATTTAACATAGAATAATCATTTCCCAACCTATCACCACAATCTCCAATACGAAGCATTGAGTTTTGTGGAATTCCTATCATTCTTTCCGCTATTTTTATAGCTTTATCTTTAGTAGCAGTTCCTATTTGTAACACTTGTTTACCATTATGCATTCCTATTGTTAAGTTTAAATTTGGATTTTTAGAATCTCTTATAAATGAGTTTATAATTCTAATCATCTCATTATTGATTTCTACATTATTATTTAAAATTATTACTCTTATATTTATTATATTATTAGTTACAGAATCCTTTGAATAAGTAACTTTACAGCAATTTCCTAATGTTGAAGAATTTAATAAATTTATAATTTTTGAATTTATTTCTTCTAATTTAACAAAATCTTCTCTTGATGATATATATTCACTAATATTAAAAAGAGGTTCACCATTATTTCCAGTCATAAATATTCTTGCACCATCGTTTGTAAGTGCGTATATTTTTAATAATTGCTTTTCAGAGACACCATATTTGTATTTTAAATCATCAAGGATATCAGATAATAACTCATTTAACCCAGTCTCTCCCCTTCCTGTAATAAAAACTAATGGAATGTGTTTTTTTAGAATACTTGCTAACATTGGCAAAACACGAGAATCTATTTTTGTTGAATCATCTTCAGTTAATGTTCCATCAATATCAAAACAAATAGCATTATATTTTTGTTCAAGTGCTTTTCTATAGTTATTCATTAATTCTTCATTTATCATAGAACCCCCCTTATAAAATTTTACTTAAAGTTTTTACAGTCTCAAACTGATTATTAGAAGTTAAATCTTCATTGAAGTAAATACCTTTTCCTCCATTTAGTTCCCAATCAATTAAATTTTTAATACTATCATCAATTAATATTTCACCATTATTTGGTAAATAGATTTGGCTTTTTTTAATATGTGGAGGAACAAACAAGACCGGCACTTCTACCTTTCTGCTTCTCAACGCTTTTACTTTAGCTTCCATTTCAATTAAAGTATGAATTTTAGTTAAAATAGCAATCTGTTGTGATCTAACTTGGCATTCTAAAATATATTCAATAGCATTATTTATTACTTGTGATTCTTCTAACAATTGAAACCAATCTAATTTTTCAAAAAATTCATTCCAACTTATATCAGGATTTTGTTTTTTTTCAACAACTCTCTTTTCAGTATCAAATATCACTCCATCAAAATCAATAAATACTTTTTTATCAAACATAATTACCACCTCTTGTAAATATATTATAACATATATCTAGGAAATATTGTGTCTATATTATTTTTAATTTAGCTTTATCCTATTAATTTCAAAATGTCTAATATCTGCCCTTAATTCACAATAAGCAGTTAGATAAAATTTATTATCATAATTGAATATTTGCAAAGGGTGAATAATTCTTTCTTGCCATTCTTGATTTAAATTTTTGTATAAAATTTTTATTCGTTCCTTATTAATAATTGCTTCTTTTAAATTCGAGTATATCTTAGATTTATCTAATATGCTAGATTCTAAAAAGTATTTGCTTTTTTCTTCTTCAACATCATTAGCAAATTTAATTTTATTAATTATTTTTTTATATTTTCCAATATCTTCGTATTCTATTTCTTCTAATATTTTATTAACGTTATCCAACAGTTGGAGATCATATTTATTAAAATGATTATATTGATTTTTAACATTTAGTATATAATATCCTCCATTTGGTCCCATAAACGTTTCTATTGGAATACCTGCTTGTTCTAATTCGGCCTTATAATACCTAACCATTCGCTCAGTAATACCTATTTTTTCTGAAAGTTCTTTAACATTATATTTATTACCTGTATTTAGATAATTTAACATTTTAATTGCATTTGAAATTTTTCCCATTCTATCACATCCTTGTTATTATTGTATCATTTAAATTACCAATTTTTTATTTTAACTTTGAGTCTTATCTATTTAAATTTTATTATATTTAAAATTGTTTCTGATTAGATTTCTTTCTCTAATAATTGAGTTGCTTTTTGTTGATTTTCATTAGAACTAGAAACATAATAATTTTTGGGTGTCTCTATTCTAGAGTGACCTAATATTTCTGCTATATCTTTTATTTCTACTCTGCTTTTTAGCGCTTTAGTAGCAAAACTACCTCTCAAATCGTAAAACCTATAATTATCACTTCCTAATTCATCATGAATTACTTTATATGGATATTTGACAATATTTGTGCCAATATATGTACCGTCGTATTTAGTAAATATTAAATCAAGATGTATCATTTTTTTAGTTTTTTAATAGTTTCTACTATTCTATATTCAGTTATCTTTCCATACTTGTTTCTTACAGTTTCTAAATGATAAAAATGATATTTATTACCATAGATCTTTTTAAAACTATCTTGTTTCTTTTTATAATTTTTAAAGCTATTAATAATGTGTCACATATATAAACTTTTCTTTCACTATTTATTGTCTTTGAAGTTCCCATAAACCACTTCTGACTTATTGTTATAGTTCTATCTTCAAAATTAATATCATCACAAGTCAACACAAAAATTTCTCAAGTTTTTATTCCGGTAAAACATACAGTAATAAATAAGCATGTAAAAGTTTCATTTCTAACAAATCTGTTTAAGATAATATCAATTTCTCCTTGAGTGTAAATATGCCTAACTATTTTTTTAATTTTACCAAGTTTGGTAGTTCTAAAGTTATTGCAGGATTATAATTAATAAACCCATAAAAATCAGTATCTACTCTAAAAGAAGTTTTTATTACTTTTACAAAATTCTTAAAATATCCATACGAATAATCATATCTCCTACAAATTTCCATTATATATTTATTTAACTGATAACTTGTTATGGTATTTAATCTAAAATATCCTATATCTCCTTTTTAAATATTTATTAGTAATTATTGTTCTATGTTTTAAATTATACTTACAGTAGTTTTCTAATCAATAATCTAAATAATCACCATAAGACATATAAGCTTCAATTTTACATCCTCCATTTTGATATTCATCATATGCCTTTTGTCCAGCAATTTCAGCTGCCTTTTTTGTTTTAAAACTAGACTTCGAAAGATATTTTCTTTTTCCATTTACTTTAGCAACTTCAAAACGATATTTATACACCTTTACTCTTTTTTTAATACTAATCACTCTTGCCATATCTTTTTTTATTAGTTTTATAAAATAAAAAGAATGTTACCATCAAATTATGGTTAGCACCCCTTTATTTATCAATGTTTTCAATAATATTTATAGGCATACGATAACAAAAACAAATTTCGCTACAATTTATAAATCTTTAAAATTTTAATAAACCCCTTATTTTATCAGCTTCTAAGGTAACAATTTTTGTACTTTTTACCACTGCCACAAGCTCTCCAAATCCTTGTATTATCAATATTCTTAATATTTATAATATTATTGATATTTCAACGTTTTTAGGACTAGGCAACTTTTATATTATCAGTATTTATAGTATCATTTTTATTATAAATATTATTCTACTGTGGGCAAATCGTGGACAATGTCCACATCCGTTCACTTGATATGAGCATATCATATTTCTTATATTTTATCCAATGTGCAATTCAAAACTTTTTCATAATCTTTCCTACTATTCTTAATATCTCATTGTCATAAATTTTATTAAAATCTGTAAAATAAAATCTTGTAATTCTTCTGTAATATGCATAGTCTTCCTTTTGATTTTCATAAGCAAATTTACTAATATCATATACTATTTTTGAAAATAAACAGTTTACTGATTTTATAAGTTTTATAAATGAACCTGCTGTAATTTCTGTTGATTCATTTTCAACCATAAAAGTGTAATCAAATAAAGATAATGATCCGCTTCCTGATGATTTATATTTTACTCCATGCATTTTATGCTCATATTTATTTCTTATTTTTCTTATTTTATCTAAAAAATCATAGTTTTCTGATAATATTTGTTCATAATTATCTTTTAAATACAAAATACTATCTTGATATTCAAGAAGTCCATCTCGTTCTTTAAATTCTAATTTCTGTGTTATTTTGTTAAATGAATACGGTATAATTCTAGGAACATCTTGAATCATATCCAATATATCTTTTTCACCACTTTCAAAATCATCAATAACATCTATTCCGCATAACTTAACTAATTTTTGATTTAAATTATATAATGTTTCAAGATAAACAAATAATGCATTTGCTATTTCTTTTGTCATTAAATCACCCTAAATAATTATAACATTCTATTAGTATTTAAACAATTAATTCACTATTATTTATTTTCAATTTGACTTGCTTGATTTAATAATCTATCAAAATCAGAAATATAATTTTTATCTTGGATAATTTTATATTTTTCATACTCACTTTCTGCTTTTTCTACTGCTTGTTTATGTGAAATTTTTCCCTTCCCTTCTAGTACATCATAATGGAATGTTTTTAAAGCATTTTCGACTTCATTTTTCCAATCTTCCATATACATTGTAATATTTCTTTCAGCATTATTTTCAGCAATATCTAAAAACAAATTAACTAAATTATTTAGATTTTTTATTTCTTTTTCATCTAAATAATTTTTTGCAATAATAACATCTGACTTCAATATCTTTCCATCAGGAGAATTTTCCCAAGTAGTAAGTCCCATATTATCCTTATTAGCACTCACTCTATTATAAACAATTTCTGCAGCAGTTTGATGAGTTATCGCATAATGAAATTTATTTTGAACAGTTCTATAAAATGTTATAGCTGTATCGCTATCTTTATCGTAGTCGATTGAACATTCAGCAAATATATCTGTGATTTTTTGATAAAACATTCTCTCGCTTGTACGAATTAATTTAATTCTTTCAAGTAACCTTTTAAAATATTCTTGATCAGATTTCCTTGCTTTCATAAATCTTTCATCATTTAAAGCAAATCCTTGCACCATATAATCTTTAATTATTTTATTTGCCCAAGTTCTAAATTTAATTGCTTTTTTTGAATTTACTCTAAAACCAATAGAAATAATCATATCAAGATTATAGTATGGATAAACCCTTTTAACATTACGATTTCCTTCCTTTTGAACTTGTGCAATTTTTGCACAAGTTGAATTTTCTTCAAGTTCTGCATCTTTATAAATATTATTTATATGTCTAACAATTCCACTTCTATCTATATGAAATAATTTCGCTAAAGCCTCTGTATTTAACCAAACATCTTCATTTTCAAGCAATACTTCAACTTGTGTGTTTCCTTCTTCATCATTATAAAATAAAATATTTCTCTCATTTCCAATTAATTTATTAGTCATTTCTGCACCTCCCTTAAATTAATTTTATTAGATAAATTATAAGTCATATTATACTATTTTTTACTTTAATAAACAACCGAACACTTAAAATTTATCTACAATTTTTATATTGATTTTTTCCTCAACTACCTTACTAACTTTAATTGTATCTTCTTTAGTACTAGTAATATAATAATTTCTTGTTGTTTCTATTCTTTTGTGTCCTAATATTTTAGCAATATCTTTTATTTCACAACCATTTCTTAAACTAATAGTTGCAAAACTGCCTCTTAAATCATAAAATCTACAAGCTATTCCTAATTCTTTATGAATTATTTTAAAAGGATATTTTATAATATCTGTTCCAGCATATGTACCATTATTTCTAATAAATACCATTTCAATCTTATTACTTTTACAGTTACTTTCAATTATTTTATATTCTACTAATCTACCATATTTATTTTTAACTTCTTTTAAAGTATATTGTTTATACATCTTTCCATATTCTTTTTTATATTCAGTTTGCAATTTTTTAAAATTTAATAATACATAATATAATGTATCACAAATATAAATCTTTCTACTGCTACCAGATGTTTTAGTAGTACCTAAATACCATCTACCACTTTCTACTTTATCTTTTGCATATACCGTTTTGTTTATTTTTATTATTCTCCTTTCCAAATCAATATCATCCCAAGATAAGGCAAACACTTCACCAGTTCTCATGCCGGTATAACAAGCAGTTAAAAACGCACAAATAAATACTTTATTATTCTTAAATCTATTTAGAATAATATTTATTTCTTCATTAGAGTAAATATGTCCTATATCGTTTTTTTTAATTCAAACGATAATACTCTGGGTATTTGCAAATCACCTGCTGGATTATGCTTAATAAATCCAAAATAATAAGCTGCATTTCTTAATGAACTTTTAATAACCTTTTGATAATTTCTTAATGCTTCTTTCTTGTTGGATGTGTGATACAATTTTAATAATGCTTGATTAAGAATATATGGTGTTAATTTTGATAATTTATAATTACCTAATTCTTTTTTTATATTACTAAAAGATTCCCTATACCTTTTTGCTGTAAAATATTTATAATTTACTTCAAAATATTCTTTCATCCAATAATCTAAATATTCAGAATACAACATTTCACATTCATTAACTTTTTCTCCATTTATAAATTCATCATAGGCTTTTTGTCCTGCTAAATATGCATCTCTTTTTGTTTTAAAACCTGACTTTGATATTTGTTTTCTTTTTCCGTTTACTTTTCCTGCTTCAAATCTATATTCATATAAGTTTTTTCTCTTTCTTACAGAAATCATTTTATCTTCCTCCTTCATTCCAAAAGCTATTTTACATTAAAAAAGCATTAACAAATTTTGTCAATGCTTTTAATTATTTTCTAATTTTTAGTTTTTCAAATATATATCTTTATAATGATCTATTGATTTTACTATTTTTATATTTATTATATAAACTATAGATAAAGTTATAGTAATCTTCTTTATGTGAATTATAAGTACTTATAATTTTATTTGCTAAATTATATGCATTTTCAAAATCCTCTTTTGTAATTAATCCATGCTCATAAGCTTCTTTCAATTCTTCTTCATCAACTATTGTTGGTTCATGCCCATTAGGAATGAAAACATCTAATTTCATATCAACAAAATATGGATTTTCTGGATTACTAAAATCATTAGTTTTTGTAATGTCAAAATAACTTTCTATTAAATTATCTTGATCATCAAACATAACAGTTAGCCACCAATTTTCTCCTCTAGGAGCAAATATTAAATTCTTATAATTGTTATCTGCTATAGTAACCTTACCAATTGGTGAATCAACTAATAAAGGAGATTCTACTAGTTGCATATCTAAATAACAAACTTTTCCTTCAAAAAATTCATTTTTTTCATCTTCAACTATAACTTCTTTTTTAGTAATTCTTTTCCAGTCGTTTCTTCTTAAATCTCTAAATCCAAAAGTAATACTATTATCTTTCAATTTTATTCTAGTAAGGTATTCTTCATCTGTTTCTCCAACTATAAAAGCTCCACAACCTAATTGAACTATTAATGATGTAGGATTATTTTTATGAACAGATAAATATATTTCATCCTCTCTAATTATTTCTTTGCATTTTTCAATTGCTAAAAGTAGTCCTTGTTTAGCATAGCCTTTACCCCTATATTCAGGCAATATTCCATATCCTATATGACCTGCTCCTTTTCTTAAAAAATCATTCAAATAATGTCTTATTTTAAATAATCCTACTATCTTGCTATCATTCCATAAAAAGAAATAAGTGTCCGGAACATATCCTTCAGGCAACTCTAAACCCTCAGAATTTTTTAATAATTTAGGAATTACTTGGTTTACAAATTCTTCTTTTGTAACATTATAATATTTATTTTCAAATCCATTCTCTTGCGCTGGCATGGACTTTATTGCTTTATATTCTTCTTCAATATCCTCAAAACATATCTTTTTTAAATAAAGCATACTATCAACTCCTACATATATTATACCATTAATTATATAAAAAAGGATGTCCACATTATAAATGTTGTCTACATCCTTGTTTTATTTAGGTTTTATTAATATTACGTGGACAAGTTGTAAAACTCGAACCAACTTACTAATTTTCAAATTTTAAGTTTTCCCTTATTTTATGCTACTTTCCACAACATTGTTTGTATTTCTTACCACTACCACATGGACAAGGATCATTTCTACCAATTTTTTGACTTTTTTTCTGGACTTTTTTATGATCCTTACTATCATTAGTAACAACCGATTTAGCTATTTGTTTTCTTTCTAAATTTTGTCTTACTTCTGATTTTAATAAGTATATGCTGATATCACGATTAATTTTTTCGAGCATTTCGTCGAATAATTGATATCCTTCCATTGTATAAGCTTGTAGTGGACTAGTATTAGCATATCCCCTAAGGCCAATACCATCTCGTAAATGGGTCATTGTACTAATATGTTCCATCCAATAGTTATCTATAACTCTAAGGGATATAGCTTTCTCAAATTCATCTCTTATTTCTTCAGGAATATTTTCTAATTTTTCTTCGTAATCTTTTAAAACATTTTCATAAATAATAGTTATTACTTCATCAGCTTTTTTTCCGTTAATTTCTGATAGATTTATTCTATATTTCTTAAGTAAATTTTCATTGCAAGCCTCGAGTATTTCGCTATAATCATTTTCTTTCAATTTACCATTATCTACAAGATGTGAATTAACAATACTACTAATATAGTCTTTAAAATCATCAAGGACCGTTTTATGGATTGATTCACCATCTAAAATTTCGTTTCTTTTGCTGTATATGATTTCTCTTTGATTATTCATAACATCATCGTAATTTAAAAGTTGCTTTCTTGTATCAAAATTATTTCCTTCAACTTTTGTTTGTGCTGATTCGACCGTTTTAGAAAATATTTTATTTTGAATAACTTGTTCTCCAGTAAAGCCTAAATTTTCAAGCATTCCTCTATATCTATCAGAACCAAATCTAACCATAAGTTCATCTTCAAATGAAACGTAGAACTGTGTAAAACCAGGATCTCCTTGTCTTCCACTTCTTCCTCGTAATTGATTATCTATTCTTCTCGATTCATGTCTTTCACTACCAATAACACAAAGTCCACCTAATTCTTTTACTCCTTCTCCTAATTTAATGTCTGTACCACGTCCTGCCATATTAGTAGCAATAGTAACCGCTCCCTTTTCACCAGCATGGGCAATTATTTCAGCTTCCCTAGCATGGTTTTTAGCATTTAATACTTCATGAGGGATCCTTTTTTTATCCAGCATTTTACTCAAAAGTTCTGATGTCTCAATAGCGATTGTGCCAACAAGTACGGGTTGACCTAAATTATGCCTTTTTTCAATTTCTTTAATGATAGCGCTATATTTCCCGGCTTTTCCTGGATATAATAAATCTGTAGCATCCTCCCTGATGATCGGTTTATTAGTGGGAATTTGAATTACAAACATATTATAAATATTTCTAAATTCTTCTTCTTCTGTTTTAGCGGTACCTGTCATACCAGCAAGTTTTTTATACATTCTAAAATAATTCTGGAAAGTAATCGTTGCAAGAGTTTTGGTTTCTTGTTGAATTTTAACTCCTTCTTTTGCTTCAATAGCTTGATGTAGTCCATCGGAAAAAGATCTTCCTTTCATAAGACGTCCCGTAAACTGATCTACGATGATTACTTGTCCATCTTGAACGACATAATCAATATCATTACTCATAGAGTAATTAGCTTTTAATGCCTGATTAATATGATGTACTAAAGCAGTATTATTAATATCATATAAATTTTCTAGATGAAAAGTGTCTTCTGCTCTCTTGCTTCCTTCTTCGGTAAGACTTACGGCCTTCGTTTTTTCGTCCAAAATATAATCTTCATTTTCTTTTAGATTTTTAACAAATCGATCAGCGTCAATATACAAATTAGCTGATTGCATGACTCCCCCTGATATAATTAAAGGAGTACGTGCTTCATCTATTAAAATAGAGTCTACTTCGTCGACAATACAATAATTAAGTGGTCTTTGTACTCTATTTTCTTTTTTTATTACCATATTATCTTTTAAATAATCAAATCCCAATTCATTATTAGTACTATACAAAATATCGCAACTATAAGCTTCTTGCTTCTCTTTAAATGATAATTCTCGCAAGTTAAGTCCTACCGTCAAACCTAAAAATTTAAATATACTTCCCATCCATTCGGAATCTCTAGTTGATAGGAATTCATTAACAGTAACAATGTGAACACCCTCTCCTGTAAGAGCATTTAAATAAGCCGGTAAGACACATGTAAGAGTTTTACCTTCACCTGTTTTCATTTCGGCTATATTCCCATAATGGATAGCTAAACCTCCTAATAATTGACAGTGGAAAGGTTTCATACCAACACATCTGTAAGCTGCTTCTCTGGCTACAGCAAAGGCTTCGACTAAAATATCTTCTAAACTTTCTCCATCTGCTAATCTTTTTTTAAATTTATTCGTATAACCAGCAAGCTTTTTATCAGATAATTTGCTCATTTCTTCATCTAATTCTTCAATTTTATTGGCAATAATTTCAAATTTTTTTAATTCTTTATATTCATTATCAAATATATTTTTAAATAATTTAAGCATCTAATCATCCTCCTAATTAATATTTTACTATATTTCTCTAAAAAAAACTAGCCGATATTAAAATTTCGTTTATTTTATAAAGTAACATATAACATTTATCTATTCGTCATTATTAGTACAAAAATAGGCTCTTGAGCCTATTTTGTTTCAATCAATCCGTAATTACCATCTTTTCTTTTGTATAAAACACATATATTATTGGTATCTCTATCTTTATATACGAAGAAAGTATGTCCTAATAATTCCATTTCTAATATTGCTTCTTCTTCATCCATTGGTTTCATTTCGATCTTTTTTCTTTTAACAATTTTTTCAGTACCTTCTTCTTCTTTATCTGTTAAATAATCAAAATTAAATTCTTTGACACTCTCTTTAGTAGTTCTATTTAATCTTGTTTTGTTTTTCCTAATTTGTCTTTCCAATTTATCGGCTACTAAATCGATAGCAGCATATAAATCTTCATTTTCTTCTTCGCTGCGCAAAAGAAATTTATTTGTTGGAATAGTAACTTCTACTATTTGTGAGTTACCTCTTACTCTTGTCAATATATTAGCGGTAATATCATCATTCTTAAAATATTTTTCTAGTCTTCCCAATTTATTTTCTGCATAGTTACGAATAGCATCAGTTATAACCATTTTATCACCACGAATATTATATTTCATATCTATCAGTCCTTTCTAATAAAATTATATCAAAAAAATTTTAAAAATTAAATATAATTTTTTAAATCACATAATTTAACATAATTTAATCCCATAAGTTAGAACTATATTCTCTATCAGCAATCAATCTTTCAATGGCTTTTTTTACTAATAAAATATCATCTTTATAAGTAATGCCATACCAATTAGCATTCGTGTCAATAACTTTAGTCGATATTTCTTTTCTCTCGATTAGTTTTTCTAATACGATTGGCACTAAATATTCAGCCGTTAAAATATTTTCTTTATTTTCTTCAAAAAAGTTCGGAAATAAATCTTCGATGTACTTAAATATAGTTGGGGTAAACAATAAAAAATTCATCGATGTTGTAGCATTTTTATTTACTGTGAAGCTTTCTCTTTTATTTAGAGGAGTGGCCATAATTTTATCATTTTCTTTTTCTACTATACTTTCTGTAATAGAAATTAAATAATTATCTTTATCAACTTGACATATTCCTCTTTTGACAGAGCCATTCGCTGGTAAAGTCTTTTTTAACTGGTAACCGATTATCCCATAATTATTGATAGAATTATCAAGATTTTTCAAAAAATTGTATGCCTGGCAGAAAGCTTCTCTTCCATAAAAATCGTCGGCATTAATCATAGCAAATGGTTCTTTTATAATATCTTTGCAACAAAGAAGGGCATGTGCGGTTCCCAATGGTTTTGTTCTTTCTTTAGGTAAATAAGAGTTTTTTGGTAAATTATTTAACTCTTGAAAGACATATTCTACTTTAATATGTTTTTCTATTCTCTTGCCAATTGATTCTTTAAATATCTCATAGTTTTCCTTTTTTATTATAAATACAACTTTATTAAATCCGACCTTTAAAGCATCATATATAGAATAATCAATAATAAATTCTCCATTTGGGCCTATTGGAGTGACTTGTTTAAGACCTCCAAATCTACTCCCCATACCTGCCGCTAAAATAACCAAAGTAATGTCCTTTTTCAACTCTATTAACTCCTTTCTTTTTTTAATTTTTATAATTATCTTTTATTCATAATAAATATTTTATTTATATTATTTCAAAGATCCACAAATATTCATACTAATTATATAATTAAATTATATCAGATTTTAAAAGAAATTAATAATTATGTATAAAAAAGATTATTATTTTACATAATTCTAATAGAATATTCGCAGATATTCACGAAGAGAAAGTTAAATTTCTTTCCCTTTTTATTTATATATTAAAGTAACTAAAAGTTATAGAAAGCAGACATTTTTAATTATTAGTATTAATAAGTAATAATTCTTTCTGATTATTACAAAAAAATAAAGTACTATGCAAAGAAATTTGTATTATATAATATCTTTTTTAATAGAAAAAACTATCCGAAGATAGTTTCCATAACTAAGATATTTAATAAAAGAAAGCAGAACTTAGTATTATAGCAAGAAGTATGTATAAAACAACAACAATTAAGAAACCATTACTTCCTCCACATGAACTATTTGCAGACATTATCTTGCACCTCCTTTGATTATATCCAAGCACCGAGTATAATTATTAGTAGGATAAACAAAACTAATACAATTGCTGCTGATGAACCACATGTTCCACAATTACCCATAACACATTCCTCCTTTTTTTCTATTCACATTATTTTATGGAAAAAATAGAAAAAGGTGTCGGATAATAGCTAATATGAAAAGTAAAAATACTAAAAATGTGTTATTTTTCCCATATTTTTAAAATAAACTTGTATTTTTAATCTATTTTTGATATTATATTAATGTATTTTTGAAAGGAGAATAACAATGGCGAAGGAAAATAATAAAAGTAAAAAGGTTATGACTACCAATGAAAGTACTAACAAAAGTAATAAAGGAAAAAGCACTAGTCAAAAAAAGAAAGATGTTGCAAAAAAGGAGGAAAATAAAAATATTCAGCACTCTGAAGCAAAAATCTCTACTAAAAAGCATGCTGTAAAAAAAGATGAAACCGTTTTAGCAAATTTTTTTGATTTATATGATAAACATAAGCTGACGATATATGGCTTTATTACAGGCGTATTGTTAACTATCTTAATAGTTATTTTAATCTGGCCTGATCGTATTGCTAAGTTAGAAGATGGTACTGAACCAGTAGCAGAAATAGAAGGAACAGTTGTTACTGCTGACGAATTATATGAAGATATGAAAGAAATATATTCGATCAGTTTACTATTAAATAAGATTGATAATAAGATATTAGAAGAAGAATATCCAGAAACAGAAGAAATGAATGAAGAGTTACAGGCCCAAGCTGATAATTACTACAATATTTATGAACAGTATTATCAGCAAGATAAAGAAACATTTCTTGCAAGTAATGGATTTGAAAGCGAAAAAGCCTTTATTGAATATTTACGTTTGGAATACCGAAGAAATAAATATGCTGATGAATATATTCGATCTTTAGTAACAGATAAAGAAATAAACAATTATTATGAAGATGAAGTATATGGTGATATTAATACTAAACATATTCTTGTCAAAGTTGAATCATCCGCTACTGACGAAGAAAAAGAGGAAGCTGAAAATTTAGCTAAAGAAATAATTTCTAAATTAAATGATGGAAAAACATTTGATGAAGTTAAAGAAGAATATGCTGATAAAATAACTTATGAGGAGTTAGGCTATAAATCATATAACGCTAATTTAGAGAGTGCTTATCTAGAAGAAATGCAAAAACTTGCTAATAATAGTTATAGCAAGACTCCTGTTGAAACATCTTATGGATATCATATCATTTATCGAATCGATCAGAAAGAAAAGCCTTCTCTCGACGATGTTAAAGACGAAATAATTGAGTCTTTAGCGGACGAGAAACGTTCAGATGATTCTAATCTTTATTATATCGCTTTAGATAAGATGCGTATTGATGCTGGACTTAAATTTTCCGATACTGTTTTAGAAAAAAAATATAACGTATATATGGACAATTATAAATAAAAAAATCTTACTATTTGGAAGCTGTTATAGCTTCTTTTTATATTTATAGACTTTTATTTTTTATCTCTTATAATAGAGATGAAATTTTTGTATTATAAAAGACAAAATAAAATGATTTTTGTCTTTTATAATGCCTGTCAAACTAATTTATATTAATTTTTAATTTTATTAAATAATTTTACCGTTTCATATAATTCATTAAATCTAGTATTCCAATTTTTTTTAATTTCATTAATTAAATTTACTTTTGCCGTCTCTATATCCTTTTCTTCTTTTTCAAAATAATCGTAATATAAATATTTTAAATTAATATTATTTTTTTCTTTACTTATATAATTAATAAGAAAATCTTTTTTTTCTTTTTCAATTCTATTTACGTACTTTCTTTTTCCCTTCTTATTATCAATAATATCAATTTTATAGACACTATCACTAACAATTTCATCAATAACTTCCTCTTCCTCATCCAATAAAAGACTGCTTTTTTTAATTACTGCGCCATTATCATTAAATAATAATCCCATGACTTCTTTTCCATTTGTTACGAGACAAGAAGGACCTATTTTAGTTCTTGTATACGTTAATGTCTTATCACGTAATACATCTATAAATTCTTTATTTACAGTTACATTATTTTCTCTAAATATTTTAAAAGTTTGATAGTCAATCAAAAAGAAGGGTATTTTTTTTATATTTATAACATTGTCTTTTCTACTCCATTCAAAAAAATAATAATATTCTTTATTAAAATTAAGTACTATATCATAAATAAAGTTCATTTTTCTTGTCTCCTTTAATAGTTAGTGAACAAATCATTATTATAATGCCAATCACAATATAATAACATTCAATTCTCCTGATAATAAAATTAACATAATTAAGAAAATTATACCCCATAGTCATCAAATTAAAATATAATATTATATAACTTGAACCAATTACTGTAAGTCCAAATCCGAGTAGAAAGAAAAAAATTCTTATCATAATATCCCTCATTTAAATTTATTCAAATAAGAAGATATTATTAAGAATTTTTATTATTCAATCATTTTTTTATCTTTTATTTCTACTTTGCTAATTGAATCAAATCTTTTACTTATTTTATCGGTTGTAACATGAATATTTTCAATATCTCTATTAACAGTTTCAATACTTCTCGATAGTTTATCCCAGCGATCGCGATATCTTGAAAATTCTAATCCTAGTTTATTTAGTTCATCATGAATAATACTAGCATATTTATCTCTTTCCATATTTCTTAGAAGGACTTCAATAATAGTAAAGGTTGATATGAGAGTTGTAGGAGAACAAAGCCAAACTCTTCTTTTGTGGGCATATTCGACAAGATCACTATGATAAGCATTAATTTCTGCAAATAGAGCCTCTGCTGGTAAAAACATAATGGCTTGATTAGAAGTAATGCCCGCAATTATATATTTATTGCTGATAGCATCAATATGTTTTTTAACATCATTTTTAAATTCTTTTTCGGCCATGTTTCGATCTATTTGAGGTAAGTTTTTATCGACCATCTTCTGATAGTGCTCTAAAGGAAATTTAGAGTCAATAGCAACTGTTCCAAGTGGTTCTGGAGCAAAAATAACAGCATCGGCAATAGTATTGTTAGGAAAAGAATACTGTAGTCTATAAATATTATCATTTTTTTCCCCAAAAATACTTACTAAAATATGTTTTAAGTTAATTTCACCAAAGATACCTCTACTTTTCTTATCAGTAAGAATACTCTGTAAAGATACAATATCTGTTGATAAATTGTCAATCTTTTTTTGAGCTTCGTCTATTTTAGACAATCTTTCCAAAATATTTGTAAAGGTTTTATTTGTTTTGGCAAAATTATCATCTAACCTTTCATTAACCTTATTATCAATATGGTTTAATTTATTTTCTATTCTTTCATTTAGAGAATTAAAATCATTATTCATTGTTTTCATAATATCAATCTGAAAATCAGATAGTTCTTTTACCATATTTGTTTCTAAATTTCCTAGTTTTTCGGTAATTTTACTTTCATTAATATTTTTATTTATGGCAATAATAACTAGAATAATAATAATTACTAATAGTCCTATAATGATAAAGTTAAGCATTTTATACCTCCATATTCATATAAAAAGTATAGCATATATTAAAATAATAGTAAATAATAAAATAGTTATAAACGAACAATTGTACTTAATACAAATATGTAGTAATATAAAATCACTATTTTTGTCCACTTTTAATTTAAATAATTATTCGGATCTTAATTGTTGACACTATGTCTTATTACGGGTGTATCATTAGTAATAGCTTTAAAAGTATAACCATTTTCTTTTCCGTACCTAATAATGTCTTTTAGTGCATTAACCGTAGCTATATGCCCCATAGAATCATGCATTAAAACAACATTTGTTTTATTATGTGATAAGTTATTTACAACATTATAGTATATATTTATACTATTATTAATATCACTTCCGGCATCGTTAGCATCGACATTCCAATCAAAGTATGTATAGCCCCTATTTACAACCTCTTCGGTTAAAAAAGTCATAATTTTATCAGCATAATTTCGACTAACTGTATTGGAACTACCACCAGGAAACCGAATAATTCTAGGATAGATACCAATAACATCATGAACTTTATTACTAATTTTATTTAAGTCATCAAAGTAATTTTTACTATTAGCATAAATATAACTATAATCATGTGTATAACTATGTAGACCAATTGTGTGTCCTTCTTCATAAGCTCTTTTAGTATGAATATCGGCATTAGTAACAAAAAAAGTTGCTTTAATTTTTTCTTCATTTAAAATATCTAGTACTTTACTAGTCAGGTAACTAGGACCGTCGTCAAAAGTTAAATATATAATACCATTTCCATAAGAAATAGTTTTTTTCTTGATGATAATATTTCTTATTGTAGTTGCTTTATTTCCACTACTATCAGAAACCTCGTAGTTTATTTTATAAGTGCCAATTCTATTTGTATCAACGTTTCCTGTTATTATAACTTTATTCGTAATATCTCCGTCACAGTTATCTATTGCTCTATACCCCGGTTCAACGTATTTACTACCTAAATAAAGAGTTATGTTATTAGTACCATTCAAAGTGAGAATAGGTTTTTCTTCATCTACAAATTTTATTTCTCTTTTAACGATTGTTTCATTCCCTGAAGAATCTTTTACACTGTAAAAAATATTGTTATCTATTTTGGTAGTAGATACTTTGTCCGTAATATTTTTATCATAATTATCGATAGCCGTATATCCCTCTTCCTTATAAATACCATTAGGACAGACTAAAGAAGGATTGTTACCTTCTAGAGTAATAACTGGCTTTTCTTTATCGATAACTTCCACTACAATACTTCTGTTAATACGAAAGAACAAATATTTTATTTGACATTTTATTTCGTATATCCCCACTTTCTTGGTATCAACATTTTCTGTTATTATAGCATTATCAGTTAAGTCCTCAAAAAGATTATAAATTTCTATATCAGGATTAAATTCATCACCCAAGTTTATCTTTCTTTGATTAATTATAATATTAGGGGATAAAATGGAATATATAAGTAAAAAAGTTGTAATTATTATCAATAATATTAATAAGAATTTTAGTTTCTTCATTGTATCACTTCTCAACAAATAAATTATAGCATGTCAAAAGAAAAAATACTATTCTAAGACAGTATTTTTGTCGGGATTGACATCTTTTTTGTATACCAAAACTTTATAGTTATTATCGACTGTTGCAAGTAAAATATTATCATAATTATTATAGCCTTGTACTTTTAGTTCATGGTCTAGCCAACGCTTACTTTTGTTTATAGCTTTCATGTTATTCTCCATATATTTACTATCGATAATTACATTAGCAGTAAGGCCACTATCTGGGGCTTTAAGTTTCATATCTTTTTTTGTAACCGGCTTATTTTTCTCCTTTGGTAGGAAACTAATATTGCCATTGATCTCCATGATTGCATAATCGATTTCATCCAAATCAAAATATCCTGCAATTCTCGCTTCGGCAAGAAGTTCGTTAATGTCAATTTTAGTTTTCTTTAAGCCCGATTCAATAATTTTTGACTTTTCCACAAGAACTGTTGGTACACCGGTAAAAAATCTTCGAGCTTTAATGCTTTTCATTGTTATATATGATATTAAATAAGCTATAAATCCATATAAAGATAAGGATAATAATCCCGCTAATAGATCTTTTTCAAGATCAAGAGAAATATCAGCGGCTATCGAACCAATTGTTATTCCAACAATATAGTCAAATAAATTAAGCTGTGAAATTTGTTTTTTTCCAACCATTTTGGCAATAAAAAATAATACAATTAATACAATAATAGTACGTAAGATAATATTTAGTAAATTACTCATAAAAACACCTCATCATTATTATGAGGTGTTTTCAAGGTTTATATACCTTGTATATTATTTATAATCATTGTTATGCCTAATAATATCAATATTTCAACATATCTTATTTTAAATATTTGTCTTACCTTCATTAAAGTATAATTTTTATTTTTAAATATATCAATCACTAATGAGATAATAGTTAAGATTGTCACAATAAAGATAGGAATACCTAAAATATTATATTTGATAGCCTCTATAAACTTTAAATGTAAAATTGCTTCAAAGCTTCTTGTAAGACCACATCCTGGACAACTTACTTTCCATAACGTCTTAAAGATGCATTTAAAATTTAAAATATTATTTACAATAAGATAGATGAAAGTTATACCACCTATAAGTATTGTTATATTGATAAATCTTTTCATTAGTCTTTTAGTTCATTACCATTAGCATCTCGATTATTACTTCCAGAAAGGATCATAATACCTTCTATTAGTCCCCATATACCAGATATAGGGCTTAAGAACCCACAAGACAAAACGGTAATAAGTAATTGTGCAACAGCTTTTCCTGTAAATCCTAAATAAAAATTATGTACACCAAAGGCCCCTAAAAATATTCCAAAAAGACCAGCGGCCATTTTTGATTTAGCATTTGAATCAATATTATTACTGTTCTCCTTTTTAACTTTTACTCCACATTTTAAACAAATATCTTGATGTTCATTAAGTTCACTTCCGCAATTTTGACAAAATTTAGCCATATTTTCCTCCTCTTTTAATATCATTTTAACATAATTTTTTCTATTTGTCATCTCCTAATTGAAGCTTAAGCATATCAACTTTATAATCTTTTGGCACTTCCTTAAGAGATAAATTTTGAATAAATAGTGTTGCTTTAAAATCTTTTATTGCACAATTAATAGCGGCTTTTAATTCTTTATTTAAGCTTAATTCCAAATCTTTTATTGGCGTTTTAAGAGACACACTATTTGAAGTTTTCACACCTCTTATTTGACTAATTATATCAATGATCATATTTCCGTTTTTAACTTCATCATAAAACTCAAATTTAAAAGGTTTAATCTCGGTTAAATGAATTGATACAGAATCATGATATAATTCGTGGTATATTTCTTCCGTAATAAAAGGAAAGAAAATACTAAAGTTTTGTAATAATTTATATAAGATCATATAAATCGTTTTTTGTCCCGAATATCTAGGTTTTTCTCCAAATTCTTCCGGTCTATATAATCTATGTTTTACTATTTCAATATAATTATCACAAAAATTCCAAAAGAACTTTTCTAAACTATTAAGAGCAAGACCTACTTCATACTCGTCCAAATATTTAATAAATCTTTTTTCCATTTCTTGAAAACTTCCTAAAATCCATTTATCGATATATTCAAAATCATTAAAATCTTCGTTATTATAATCTTGTAAGTGCATCTCAATAAATTTAGAGACATTCCAAATTTTATTGATTAATTTTTGACCACGAAGTAAAGTCTCCTCACTAAATGTTATGTCAGTTCCTAGTCTTCCAGAACCGGCCCAGTAACGAATTACATCAGCAGAATAGTTATTTATTAAATTGATCGGTTCCGCTTTACTATTTTCTTTGCTCTTACTTATTTTTTCTCCTTTTCCAGCCATAACGAAACCAGATATCATCACGTTATCCCATGGTCGCATACCAAAATGGTAAAAACTTTTAACTATTGTGTAAAAATCCCATGTTCTTATAATATCAGAAGCATTTGTTCGTAAGCTCATAGGCTTTAAATAAGCTTCAAGATTATCTTCATCACCATATCGCATATTAATTAAAGGGGTTGTAGAAGAAGTAGCCCAAGTATCCATAACATCAGTTTCCGGATTAAATTCATTATGGCCACATTTAGGGCAAATATCTATATGGGGTTTATCAACTAGAGGATTAACTGGTAAATCTTCTTTCTTTGCAAAAATTACTTCCCCACATTCTTTACAGTACCAGACAGGAAATGGGACACCAAAGTATCGCTGTCTTGATATACACCAATCCCATGCGACATTATTAACCCATTCATCGTATCTAGTATGCATATGTTCAGGATACCATTTAATTTCATTTCCTATTTTAATGAAATCTTCTTTATGACTCATAATATCAATAAACCACTGATTCATAACTGAATACTCTACTTCTTTTCCACATCTTTCGTGTGTTTGTACTTCGTGTTCTAACTCTTCAATTTTCACAATATAATTACCAGTCTGGAAATCCTCTATAATTTTTTTTCGGGCCTCTTTAATTTTCATTCCTCCATAGTTGGGTACTGAACTAGCAATTTTTCCATCTTTGGTAAAAATATATTTTAATGGTAGATGGTATTTTTTCCACCATTCAATATCTGTTTGATCTCCAAAAGTACAACACATAACAATACCTGTCCCTTTATCGATAGCCACTTTTTCATCGACCATAATTGGCACTTCGACATCTATTACTGGTATATGAGCGGTCTTTCCAATTAGATGTTTGTGCTTTTCATCATTAGGATTTACAAATATACAGACAATTGCAGGAATTAATTCTGGACGAGTAGTGGCAATTGTAAAAATCTCCCCATCAGTTGTTTGGTAATTAATATAATTAAATGTTGTCTTAATTTTTTTTGTTTCAAGTTCAGCTTGAGCAATAGAAGTTAAACATTCATTGCACCATAAGGCTGGAGCTTCTTTATGATAGCAGTATTTTTTATCAACTAAATCCAAAAAGGATAATTGACTTATTTTTATTGTTGACGGACTCACAGTTTTATAATGAATATTCCAATCCGTGCTTACTCCTAGTTTACTAAATAATTCTTTAAATTCTTCTTCATATTTATCCGTAGTATTATAGCATAACTTTGAAAATGCTTCTCTTCCGATCTCGTGTGCTTTTTTTCCCTGTTCTTTTTCTACTAATCTTTCACTAGGAAGACCATTATCATCAAATCCAAACGGATAAAAGATATTATATCCTCGTAACCTCTTGTATCTAGCAACCATTTCTGCTTGTGAATATGAAAAAATATGTCCAATATGAATCTTTCCATTTACAGTGGGAGGCGGTGTATCTATAGAATAAATTTTGCGTTTATCAAGTTTAAATTCATATATATTGTTATCTTTCCAGTAATTTAACCATTTTTCTTCTTTTTCTTGTGCATTATATTTTTTATCTAGCATTATTAACACCAATCCTTTTATCTATATAATTTTTTAATACTAAAACAATTTGTTCAAAAAAATGCTGTATTTCTTTATCATCAAAAGTAAGAGAATCAATGATTTTATCTATATAATCATTTTTTCTTAATAAATAATAGGAATATTTATAATTAAAAGCATACATTTTTGACAGAACAATAAGAACGCTATCAGAACTATTATCGCTCATACGAGAACTTATGGTTTTAAAATTTTTAAAATCGTTATAAACTAAGCTACTTGGATAAGATTTAATTCTTGTATCTATATATGGATAATTGACAAAGAATCTAAAATAATCTAAATTATGTGCATCCTTTAAAATAGCACAAATATGTTTAGCTTTTTCGTCAATATCACTAGGGAAACCATCTTTATCGTAGGCAAAAAGAGCCATTCTGATTATATTGTCGTAAGACTTATCTTTACTTATTTCTCTTAATAATCCTTTATTAAATAAAACTTCTATAGTTTTATCGTAACTATCTTCATTGTCTTCACCAATATGAAAATCTGGGGTTTTAGAGAAACTACCAATCTCGTGAAATAATCCAATAAGTTCGCAAACAGCTATTTCTTCTTCAGTAAAAATATTAAGTGCATTGGCCAGTTCTTTCACGATTTCCATGACTTTCAGAGAATGAAAATATTTAGCTCTAATATTAATGTTATTCATGTCGTATTTTCTTACGTATTGTTCAAATATTTTCATTATTCTACTACTCTTCATAAAAAGACTCCTTCCCCGTTCATAATTAATATAAGTATATAATAAATTATCATCTTTTTCAAGGTAATTATCTAAAATATTACTGTTAGTTATTCAAAATTTTAGATAGTTTATCGTAAAAAAATTCATATTTAATATAAAATAAATATGAACATATAAATTTTTTATAATATATCTTGCCAATCTTTTATTCCTTCACGTAATAATGGTATTGATTCAATAATTTTTTTGTAACCTTCCTTATAATCATCCATAGCAATTTTAATTATTTTGATGTTGTCTAATTTAATATTATCCGCTAATGCTAAATAAGCATTTTGTTGATCGATACTACTTTTTAAACTGAAAGTATGATAATTATGGTGTTTTCGATTTAGGTTATACTTAAAATTTTTTTCATCTTTAAAATATAAAATTACTAAATAAATATTAAAATTAAGGATATTTAGTTTTTGTAGTAATCTTTCATATATATCATCAAATTTGTAATCTTTATATCCTAGCATACAATAGACTTGTTCAGAAAAAAATATTCTATCAAAAACTAAATTTATTCCCGTTTCTTCAAGCGTTTCAAGATAGTTAATGAGAGTAAGATACATATTTTTATTTATATTTTTTCCTGTGACACTTCTATCCTTTATCCCAGATAGGCGGTATAAATTTACCATTGAAATATTGTCACGTAAAAAATTAGCTAATGTACTTTTTCCTACCCCTTGCGGGCCTTCAATAATAATAATATTACTTTTATCGTTTAACATAATTTTTACCTCCTCTATTAATATGATTATAACATATTCTAAATAAAAAAGATCACTCTAAAAGAGTGATCAAATTAGAGATGCGTATATAAATACGCCGAACGATTGTTCTTTCTCTTTAAAATATATTGTTCAAGCATAATTTTAGCTTGACAATGACTTGACAATGATGGTATATAAAATACTATATTAATCATTGTCATTAGTATTATATGTCATATTTTCAAAAATATACTTATAATTTTATTTATTTTTTTCTTTTTTTATGATCTCAATAATATCATTGATTGCTTTATCAACAGAACTGTTGATAACAACATAATCATATTTTTCTTTATATTTAATTTCTTCTTTAGCAATGGCTAATCTTTTAATAATATCTTCTTCACTGTCAGTGTTTCTTTTTTTTAGTCTCCTTTCCAATTCTTCAAAGCTAGGGGGCATTATAAATACAAGCACAGCTTGTGGAAAAATTTTTTCAATTTCCATGCCACCTTGTATATCTAAAACCGCAATAACATTAGTTCCGTTATTTAAATTATGAAACACAAAATCTTTTAAAGTACCATAATAATTATTATTATATTTAGCATATTCTAAAAATTTATCCTCTAAAATATAACTTTTAAACACTTCTTCAGTTACAAAGAAATAATCGCTTCCTTCGTTTTCACCTTCTCGCCTCTTCCTAGTCGTCATCGATACAGAGTATATTCCATATCCCTGTTCAACTATTTTTGAGGCAATAGTATTCTTTCCTACGCCACTAGGACCCGATATTACCACTAAAATACCTTTTTTCACTTAATCTCCTTCCAATAATCTTATATTGTTAACAATTACTTGATATTTATCGTATCTTTTTTCTACATGACCTATGACTTCAATAATATCACCAATTTTAATATCATTAAATCTTTTATAAACGAGAGGAAATATAGTTAAGTCAATGCTGCCATATTCGTCAGATGCTGTTATAAAAGCCATTATATCATTATTTTTTGTCGTTGTTTCTTTGATTTTACTTACCATGACAACTATTTTAACATTTTTGTCAAAGAAACAATTAATATTGCGCGAATAAATATTATATTTATTTCTGTATTTATCTATTGGATGTTCAGTTAGATAAAAACCTAATATTTTAAGTTCCCGCTCGCTAATTTCTTTTTTAGCATATTCTTCCACTATTTGTATTTCAGGTTTTTCAATTTCTATAATTCCTGCATCTTTAGCTACATCAGCATAATTAATAATAACATCTAAACTTTCGATAAGACTTTTCTTATTATAACCAAAACTATCAAAAGCAGAGGCATAAATTAAGTTAGTTAGGACTTTCTTATTAACACTCGTACCATTCATACGCAAAATAAAATCATGAAAATCACTAAATTTTCCGTTAGTTCTTTCCTTAATAATATCATTAGAAATAGCACTGCCGACACTATATATAATCGATAGTGGACATCTAATACTATTTCCAATAACATAGTAGTTTTTTTCACTATAATTAATATCTGGAGGAAGTATTTTAATATTAGCTTGTTTAGCTCTATGTAAATATATATTTGTTTTTTCATTATTACCAATAACATTTGATAAAAGGCCCACCATGAAATACTTTAAGAAATACGTTTTAATAAAAGCCATTTTATAAGCAATTACAGCATAAGATACGGAATGAGCTTTATTAAAGCCATAATTGGCAAATTTTAATATCAAATCGTATACTCTATTGGCAACTTCATTATTATAACCTTGTTTTAAACATCCATTAATAAATTTTGGTCGTTCTCTTAAAATAACATCTTCTTTCTTTTTTGACATAGCTCTTCTTAAAATATCAGCTTCGCCAAAAGTATATCCGGCCATTCTTCTCACAATTTGCATTATTTGTTCTTGATAAATAATAATACCATAGGTTTCTTCTAGAATATCTTTTAAATCAGGATGAATATATTCAGCTTTTTCTCTTCCTTCTTTTCTAGCAATGAATGAATCAATATTATCCATTGGTCCTGGTCTATAAAGAGCAAGAGCCAGTGAGATATCATCAAAGGAGCTAATTTTGAGTTTTTCTAAAAATTTTTTCATACCTGATGACTCAAACTGAAATATTCCATCAGTATCAACTTCATAGAAAATTTTTAGTGTCCTCTTATCATTTAGAGGAATTTTTTCAAAACTAATATTTATTTTTTCCTTTTCTTTAATATCTTTTATTACGTTTGATAAAAGTGTTAAATTATCTATGCCTAAAAAGTCCATCTTGAGAAGTCCTAATTCTTCTAAATAGTCTTTTGAATAGGATGTTACCCACATACCTAGTTGACTTTTATATAATGGTATAATATTGTCTAGGTTATCCTTACTTATAATGATACCAGCGGCATGAATGGAAGTGTGTCTAGGCAAACCTTCAAGATGTCTGGCTATATTATATAAATTTTTAAATTCGTCTTTGGAATTAATAAGACGATAAAATTTAGAATTAGGATTATAAGATTCTGTAAGACTTTTAGTAGTGATTGATTTGGCAATTTCGTCAATAATGGGAAGAGAAAAATTCATACATCTTCCCAGATCTCTAATAACTTGTTTAGCTCCTAAAGTATTGAAAGTAATTATTCCAGCAACTTTCTTTTCACCGTATCTTTGGATAACATAATCAATAACTAAATTTCTTTTTTCACTATCAAAATCGACATCAATATCAGGCATAGTTACTCTCTCGGGATTTAAAAATCTTTCAAATAATAAATTATACTTAATGGGATCAATATCTGTAATTCCAATAGCATAACTGACTAAACTACCAGCGGCACTTCCTCTACCAGGGCCCACTAAAATATTATTAAATTTGGCATATTTGACATAGTCCCAAACAACTAAAAAATAATTACTAAATCCCATTTTACTAATAACGTCAAGTTCATAATCAAGTCTTTCTTTATATTCGGAAGAAACATTATTATTTAGTCTTTTTTTAATTCCCTTATCGCATAAGCTTCTTAAAAAGGACGAAGCATCAATATTTTCATCATAAATAGGAAGAAGTCCGGGTGTATATTCTAAAGTTACATTACAATTCTTTTCTATATAGGACATATTATCACGTACACTTTGGTCACATAAAGAATAAAATTCATCTCTATTTAAGAGGTGTTTATTTTTAAAGTTTCCTAAAGAAAAAGCTCCTAATTTTTTATCATCTCTAATCATCAGTAAATAGTCAAGATAATAATAGTCATCTTTTTCTAGATAAGAAATATCATTAATTAAGACGGCCTTATCTGTAATTTTCTCTCTTTCGTCTATAGTAGTATAGCCAATAAAATAGTCAGTATAAATCTGAACAATCTCTTCGTTGTAATTTTTAAATGGCATAATTAAAAAGAGATTACTGGCATAATTTTTAAGTTCATCAATAGTAATATTTTTTTCTGATAATATTGTAGCTATTTTAATCAAGTTTTTATAACCATGATTATTTTGGGCTAATAATATAAAATTATTTTCACTAAAATTAACTTCTAGTCCCATAATAGGCTTTATTTTCTTTTTTTGGCAAGCCAGATAAAATTCATAGGCGCCAAACATATTATTAACATCGCTAATAGCTAGAGAGGAATAGCCATAATTTTTAGCTTTTTCTATTAATTCATCTATTTTAATTAGGCTACTCAAAATAGAATAACTAGTTTTAACTTGTAAAGAAGTAAGCATAACTATTCCCTCCCTATTTAATATTTAAGCGTTAAATAAGCAATAATAACTCCTCCAATTGCAATAATGGCCGCTAAAGTGGCAATCGCCGCAAAACCATTACTTCCTACTCCAACATTACTAGGTTTTTTAATACTCTTTTTAGGTTTAGCAAAGGGATTATTTCCTAATTTATAGTTAGCATTAGAAAGCATCTTTAATTCTCCGCCTGTATTTTCAATATTGACTGTTGCCCTGCCATTACTATCACAAAATGAACCTGATATATTATTTTCCATTTTTTACCCTCCTTTCTAATCCTTTGTTTACTTTCTTCTATTTTCCGCTATCATTGTAATCTGATCAGTTAAATACTTAATTCGTTCGATAATTCTTCTTGCCTTCATTTTCCCTTCTCTATCATTTCCCGCAAGATGGATTTCCAATTCCTTAAGAGATAAATTAGAAGTGAAGAAAGTTGGTAGTTTTTCTTGCATACGGTATTGTAAAATTGTTCCTAAAATTTCATCGCGATTCCAACTAGTAGTAGTTTCTGCTCCAATGTCATCAATTAAGATAATGGCTGTCTTTTTTACTGTATCAAAAATACTTGCAAAATCTTCAGAAAATCGTTCTTTTAGTTCCCTTAAAAACTCTGGATAATAAATTATGGCCACCTTAATATTTTTTTTAGCTAATTCGTTAAGACAAGCCGCTACTAGATAAGTTTTTCCACATCCAAAATTTCCCGTTAGGTAAAGACCTTTACATTTTTCGTTTGCTCCATATTTTTTGATAAAAGTAGTAAGCCATTTGATTGTTTCTAACCGTTCTTTATCATCAGTATAAATCTCTTTCATTGAAGCAGTCAATATCTCTTTAGGCATATCTAAAACAGTCATGTTTTTCTGGTAGGCATTTTCATGTTCTAGTTTTTGTCGGTATTTACATGGCACATAAGAAAAATTAATATTCCCTTGTTCAATAAAAGGATAATACACATAACCACAGACACTGTTTAAGCATTCCATAATATTTTTACATTTTGTACAGTTTTTAATTTCTCTAGCGGCATCTTGAAATAAAGAAGTATATTTAATCAACATTTCTTTAGGAACATCAAGCCTTTCGACAATCTTTTTAAAGGTATTATCGCTACAAGCTTGATTAAAGTTTTCTTCCAGTGTATACTTATTTAGACTGTATTTAGAATTAATAAGTTCTTTAGTACTTTTCATGATTTATACTCCTTTAATAATTCCTCTAATTGGTTTTCTTCTTCTTGACTGATCTTGCCTTTAGTAATATTCTTATCAAACCAATCGGGAGTTTTAATATTTTTAACTTCTTCATTAATAATTTTATTATTTTTTCTTTTATGTTCCTTTTCGGCGACTTTCATAGCATCTTCTACCGTTTCAATTCCCAGTCTTTGCCACTGGCCAGCGAGCATTTCGACAAGTCCCCTTGTCAATTTTTTTTCGTTGACGTTTAAGATATAATCAATAAGAACGTTAACTACACCAGGTTTTAATTTATAATCAATTAAGAGATCTTCTATTAATTTTAGATCTCTTCGTGTTGGGTCACTACCCTTATTTTTACTTATAAGTAGTTCTCGGGGAGAAATAGTTTCAAAGGTGTATATCATTTTGGCTCTTTTGGATGTGTCTCCTACCGGTTTCCTCAAATATTCTGGTTGATTATTATCAATAATTGTGGGAAGAATTCCCCCATTGTCGAATTGATAGTAGTTTCTAGCACTTTTTCTAAGTTCATCTTTACTAATCGTTCCACGCTCATTAAAGCATCCTTTTACAATATTTGTCATCTTGACAGCATCAATATCATAAATAAAAGATAAATTGATAATAAGTTCTTTAATTTCTTTTGTGAATACTTTACTTGTATAAATATTTTTAGGCATTGAACTTATTAAAAAATTAAAATCAAAATTACTATTAATATTAAGCTTTAATTTATTATACTTACGGATATCTTCAAGTGATAAATCATAAGATGTTAGAGTTGTTGATTGAAATACATCGCTAAAATTTTTAGTAATATCTGTATAATTGTTCGTATTAAGTCTTGGTATTTTGAAAGATTTTATCAAGTTTTCATATTCTGTTTTTCCAATGTTACTATATAGAACAATATTGAGAATAGGATGTGATAAAAATTCACTTGGCGAAACAGGAGAATATATTTCGTAAATATAACTATTTACATTTCCTTTTTTTACTAGAGTTTTAATAAGACCAATCGCTTCTAATTTTTCTCTAGTATTTTGTATTTCACCAATTGTCATTCGCATACTTGTAGTAAGTTTTTGATGAGAAAATTCCTTACTTACAATTTCTAAATTATCTAGATCTGACCAAAACGTAAAGTATAACATAACAGCTTCTATGCCAATTACTGGCAAATATAAGCTCGTAAGTATTTTGCGGTCATCATTATGTAAAATTGTTTTATTGATAACTATGTAAGTATCTGCCGGAACTAAATTATGTTTCTCCATCCCATCACTTTCCTCATGTATATTGTATAATAAAAAAAATTAAAAGTAAAGAAGAAAACTTTTGGTAAAAAGATCCTTTTAATAGTACCAATAACGAAAATTTTATTCTTTTCTTAATATTAATGTTCCTCCCTTTTAATTATTAGTAGACTTAATAAAAATAAAATACAGCCCAATATTAATATGAAAAAATTATAATCAAATAATAATTGTGTCATCATATTAGCGGAGATATGGACCAAAATAGACGGTAATAAACTTTTCTTTTTAATATATAATAAGGCATTAATAATGCCAATTACTATAGCATAAATAACCGTTATTAAGTTATTATGAAAAAGTCCAAAGATAATGGCCGATAGCAAGATAGTAGTTTTAGTAGAGTTAAAGTTTTTTAATTTATTAATTAAAACGTATCTAAAGATAACTTCTTCAAATATGGGACCAATAATTCCTGAACTAATGATAACTAATAATATATTAACTTTTTCTGTGGGAATAAAACCTTTCCCCCAACCCAATATTATCATATTATATATAGTAGAGATAGAAACACCAAGTAACAAGTATGGAAAATAAGAATTTTTATGATAGATAATTTCTTTTTTATGTAACTTCAGAATGCTAAAAAGAAGTTGAAATAGGCTTAAGAAAATAGTCGCCCATATTAATGATTTGTCAATACCTAATACCCAAAGTGTGATTATAAGTATTAGATATTGACAAATCATGACAAAAAAGATTTCTTTTAAAGATAACAGTAAATTTTTTATATACTTCATAAAATAACTCCTTATAATATAAAATAAGACAACGATGAATGTTGTCTTATGCAGCGCAAAATTAAGCTTTTACATTGGTAACTGCTAGTACATTAATAGCTTGTAAACCTTTAGCAGTTTCGATTAAATCAAATTCAACCAATTGACCTTCAGTTAAAGTCTTATAGCCATCTTGCTTGATTGCGGAATAATGAACAAATATATCTTCACCTTCAGGATAGTCGATGAAGCCATACCCTTTTTCATTATTAAACCATTTTACTCTTCCTTGCATAATACCACCTTACCTTTCTGTACTCCCCTTCAAGAATATTATAATATGCTTGAATAATGATTTGCAATCAATTGTGTAAGACAAAATTCGATAAAAGATTCTTGTTTTTAAATTAGTTGCAACCATAAATATTATAACATCAATTACTAGATAGAATCGTTGTCGTTTCAACTATCGTTTTAAAATAACGCTTGAAAGTAGTGATATTAACATGAAGTGAACAAAATAAAAAGTAGAAATATACTTATATTTCTTACTTTATTTCGATATGCATGATTTCTAAAATTCTATTTAAATCATTAATATTTTCAAAAAAAATATTAATTTTTTTATTATCTATCTTAACTTTAGTTCCAAGAATCTCTTGCATTTCATTTTCTATTTGAGAATAATCAGAAGATACTTCTCTTCGTAATATAGGAGTTCTCTTTTTAATTTCTTCTTTTTTGCTAAATTCTTCGAGATTATGAACACTTATGTTTTCCTTGACGACCCTATCTGCTAAAGTAATAACTTCGTCATTATCTTCCATTTTAGAAAGAACTCTTGCATGTCCCATCGAAATATCACCATTTAAAATCATCTTTTGAACTTCTTCTGGTAAGTTGAGAAGACCTAATGTATTCGTGATATGACTTCTGCTTTTACCAATCTTTTTAGCAAGATCTTCTTGTCTAATATCTAAATTGTCGATGATTCCCTTATAAGCCCAAGCTAGCTCGATAGCAGTAAGATTTTCTCTCTGAATATTTTCAAGAAGAGAAATTTCGCGCATTTCTTCATCTGTAAATTCTTTAACAATAGCGGGAATCGTATCAATACCAGCAAGACGACTGGCACGAAGTCTTCTCTCGCCCGCAATAAGATCGTATCCTTTAATTGACTTTTTTACAATAATCGGTTGAAAGACACCATAATTTCTTATTGATTCTGCAAGCTCTTCTAAAGCTTCTTGATTGAAGGTTTTTCGTGGTTGATAAGGATTAGGTCTTATTTCGGATACTGGAATTTCTTTAATGTCAGATTGTGTAGCTGTTTCCATAATATTACTTTCAAAGGTATCAAAATCTAATACCTCACTAGAAAATAATTCTTCTAAACCCTTACCCAATGCTTTCTTTTTCTGTTCCATTTCTTTCTATAACCTCCTTAGCTAAATTTAAATAGGCAATTGTCCCCTTATTTCTAGGTTCATATTCTAATATCGGTTTCCCATGACTTGGTGCTTCAGCAAGGCGAACCAATCTTGGTATAATTGTATCGTAAACTCTTTCTTTAAAAAAGCCTTTAATGCTTTCTATTACTTCAATACCTAAATTAGTATTAGAAAACATTGTCAGTAAGACACCTTCAATATCTAAATTAGGATTAACTTTTCTTTGAGCCAACATAACTGTATTTATAAGTTGCATAATACCTTCTAGTGCAAAATATTCGCACTGGACAGGAATTAAAACGGAGTCGGAAGCAGCAAGAGCATTAGTAGTAAGGATTCCAAGTGAAGGAGGACAATCAATCAATATAAAATCATAGTTTGTTTTTACTCTTTCGAGCTCTTCTTTCAATCTTGTTACTCTATTAAAATGGATGCCTATTTCTTTGGATTTTTTTTCTATTTCGATAAGTTCCATATCGACTCCTGCTAAATTTAAGTATGCGGGAAGAAGATACAAATTTTTGCTTTTAGTCTTAATAATAGACTTTTCAATAGTTTCTTTCTTGGTAAGAACTTCATATATACTACTTGTAATGTCGCCTTTATCAATTCCTACTCCTGTAGTAGCATTTCCTTGTGGATCTAAATCGACTAACAACACTTTTTTATCTAAAATACCTAAAGATGCCGCTAAATTTATACTAGTGGTCGTCTTGCCAACGCCCCCTTTTTGATTGACAATTGCAATAATCTTTCCCATATAATGTCACCTATTTTCCTCAAATATAATTGTATCAAAAAAAAGCAAAAAAAGAAAGAATTTTTGACATTTATTTATATATAGCTATATATATAGCAACTTAAATATATTCTAATTAATCAAATAAGTCATTTAAATTTAAAAAAAATTCGTAAATTGTTGACATAATTAAAATAAGAATATATAATAAAATAGCATTTGACTTGGAGGTGGATTTTATAATGAAAAGAACTTATCAACCTAATAATAGAAAGAAAGCTAAAAAACATGGATTCTTTGCTAGAATAAAAAAAGGTAACGTTTTAAATAAGAGAAGAGCAAAAAAAAGAAAAGAATTATCTGCATAGTAGTATCTTTTTCTTTTTTTATACACTAATTTAAAAAATACATAGTGACATTTCTTGAGCAAAAAGTGCAGAAAGGAACATTAATTAAAATGAAGAAGGTAGAAATAATAAAGTCTTCTCGCGAATATACTGAAATAATCGGCTTGAATAAAGCTAGAAGAAGCCCTTATTTTAGTATATATACTAGAAAAAATAATGAAGATAGTAACCGCTACGGAATTTCTATTCCCAAAAAAACTGGGACTGCGGTAGTTAGAAACAAAGTAAAAAGGAGAATAAAAAATATCCTTGATAACAATAAAAAAACTATACAAAAAGGTTGGGACTATGTTATAATTGTTAAGAAAGGAATATTAGCGTTAACTTATCTTGAAATAGAAAAAGAATTGTTAAAACTAATTAGAAATATAGGTGATTAATTTGAAAAAAAAGAAAACTACTTCTAAAATTATACTATTATTAGTTAGTTTAGTTATGCTTACAGGTTGCACTAAAAATCTTACCGATGAAAATAAAAAGATAGTTAAAGATGAAAATACAGGAAAGGCACTTACTGAAAACATTTTATGTAGACCGACGAATGAAGATGTAATTGATTTATATAAAGAGAATAATGTTGATACCGATGCTTTAGCGGAATGTAAAAACTTTAAACCATTTGATGCATATGAAGGCCTATGGACAACTATTTTTGTTAAGCCATTAGCTTGGGTTATCATTAAACTTGGTACCTTATTAGAAAGTGTTGGCCTTCGTGTAGGAGAAGCTAATGGACTAGCCATCATTCTTTCTTGTTTATTTATAAGATTAATTTTATATCCCTTTACTAAAAAGACCGCTATGCAATCAGAAAAGATGAAAGAAGTTCAACCACAATTAGAAAAACTAGAAAAAAAATATAAAAATAAAAACAGTGAAGAAGATCAGAAACATAAAGCTGAAGAAATGATGCTTATTTATCAAAAAAATAAAATAAATCCTTTGTCAAGCTGTCTACTATCATTTATTCAAATACCGCTACTTTTTGCTTATTTAGAAGCTATTAATAGAACTCCTGTAATATTTGAAAGTAAATTTTTAAAATTAGATATGGGAACAACTATCCTTCATGGAGTAACTTCTAACTTGTGGTATTGGTATGTATTACTCTTCCTTTTAGTTTTAGCTACTTCATACTTGTCGTTTCGCAAAACCTTGAAAGATCAAACAGCTATGCAAGCTCAAATGAAAGGAGCCATTTATTTCATGATGGCAATGATTGTTATTGCTTCCTTTAGTTTACCAGTAGCTTTAGGCTTGTATTGGATTACATCTTCGGTATTTACGATAATACAAAATGTAATTGTCGAAAGAAAGAAGGTAAAAAGATAATGAATAAGTATTATTTTGAAGGGAAAACAAGAGAAGAAGCTATCAATTTAGCATTGCAGGAATTAAAAATTTCTCGTGAAGATTTGGTTATTAATAGCTGTGAAGAAAAAAATGGCTTACTAAAGAAAAATGTTAAAATAGAAGTTTTAAACATGAATGAAATAGTATCTTTTATAAAAGATACCATTGGTGAAATAACCAAAAATATGAATATTGATAGTAATTTAGAAGTTAGAAGAAGAGAAAATGGTTTATCTATTACTATTTTCTCCGATAATAATGCTATTCTAATTGGGAAAAACGGCAAAAATGTCGCAGCTTTACAGCTTCTTATTAGACAGATGGTCAATAGCAGATTAAGTACACCACTTTCGGTAATAATTGACGTTGGTAATTATAAAGAAAAAAGAATTAAAAATATTGAAATGTTGGCTAAAAGACTAGCTCGTGAAGCCTATAAGACCCAGACAGAAATAGCAATGGATAGTATGAATTCTTATGAGAGAAGAATTGTCCACGAAGTACTTGCCAAAGATCGATATGTCTATACCGAATCAATTGGCGAAGAACCTGAAAGAAAAGTAGTAATTAAGTTAAAATAGGTCTTCAAAAAAACTTAAAGCCCCATCTTTTTGAGGCTTTTTACTTTACTTAAATATCGTAATAATCTTTTTTTTTTATTATATTTATGTTAAAATACTAGAGAAAGAAGGAAGGACTATGGAAGATACGATTGTAGCTATTTCTACTAGTTTAGGAGTTGGTGCTATTTCTATAATAAGATTAAGTGGTAGTGAAGCTATAAAAATAGTAAATAAAATTTTTACGAAAAATTTGTCGCAAGAAAAATCGCATACTGTTCATTATGGATATATCAAGGATAATAAAGAAAAAATTGATGAAGTTTTGGTAACTATTATGAAAGAGCCTAAAACTTTTACCAGAGAGGATGTTGTTGAGATTAATTGTCATGGTGGGATAGCTACTACTAATAAAATATTGGAATTAATACTTAAAAATGGTGCCCGTTTGGCTGAACCAGGAGAATTTACTAAAAGAGCTTTTTTAAATGGAAGAATAGACTTGCTTGAAGCTGAAGCGACGATGGATTTGATTTCGTCTAAAAGTGAGGAAGCAAGAAAAATATCAATAAATACTTTGACAGGAGAGAGTTCTCGCTTGATTAGCATTTTAAGAGACGAACTAATTCAGATAATAGGCAATATTGAAGTTAATATAGATTATCCCGAATATGAAGATATCGAACAGCTTACTAATATGAAAATATTACCTTTTATTGAAGAATTTAAGCGTAAATTACAGGAAATAATTGATAAATCAGAAGATAGTAAAATGATTAAAGAGGGTATAACTATTGGTATAATTGGTAGGCCAAACGTTGGTAAAAGTAGTCTTTTAAATGCCCTTATAGAAGACGAGAAGGCTATTGTTACAAATGTTCCAGGGACAACTAGAGATATTGTCGAAGGTTCTATTATTATTGATGGAGTTGTTTTTAATATCATTGATACCGCTGGTATTAGGCAAAGTAATGACATTGTAGAAAGAATGGGTATTGAGAAAAGCTTAAAAATAATTGATTCGGCCGATTTAGTAATAGTTATTTTAAACAATAATGAAGAATTATCAGAAGAAGAACTTGATCTTCTTGAAAAAGTTCGAGATAAGAAACATTTAACAATAATAAATAAAATTGATTTAAGTAGTAAAATAGATAGATCTAAATTAAAAGACACATATATAGAAATATCTGTTAATAAAAATATTGGTTTAGACAAAATTAAAGCTGCAATAAAAAAATTATTTAACTTAGGAGAATTAAAGACATCCGATTTAACATATTTATCCAATGCTAGAAGTATTGCCCTTTTACATAAAGCTTTAAAAAGTATTGATGAAGCACTAACTGAAATAAGAAATAATAGTCCTATTGATATTGTCGAATTTAATCTTAAAGAAGCATGGAATTATTTAGGGGAAATAATTGGTGAAGTCTATACTGATGAGCTATTAGATGAATTATTCGCCCGATTTTGTCTAGGAAAGTAGGTAGAAAATGGATTATGAAATAATTGTTGTTGGCGGGGGCCATGCCGGGTGCGAAGCTGCTATTGCTGCCAGTCGCAAGGGACACAAAACTTTACTAATAACAGGTAATGTTAATAATATTGCCACTATGCCGTGCAATCCTTCAGTAGGAGGAACCGCTAAAGGAATAATTGTTAGAGAAATAGATGCTTTAGGGGGTGTAATGGGTGAAGTGACAGATAAAACATTGATCCAAATGAAAATGTTAAATTATGCTAAAGGACCAGCTGTTAAGTCACTTCGTGCTCAAGTTGATAAAATAGCTTATCCAAGAGAAATGTTAAAAGTGCTTCGCCAAGAAAAAAACTTATTAATAAAAGAAGGAATGGTCGAAGATTTAATTGTAAAAGATCATAGTATTCGTGGGATCATATTAAGTGATGGGGTCAATATAACGAGTAATATTGTCATTTTAACGACAGGTACTTATTTAAAATCTGATATTTTAATAGGTAGTACACGCACGAGAAGTGGTCCCCATGATGAACTGCCTTCACTTCACTTATCTGATAATTTAAAGAAATATGGCTTTAACATTTTAAGACTAAAAACGGGAACACCACCTCGTATTGAAAGAAGTACAATTGATTTTTCTCGAACCAAAAAAGAAGATGGGGATCCAAAATATTATACTTTTTCACATACTAACCAGCATTATTATAATATTTACCGTCAAGAACCATGTTATCTCATTTATACTACTGACGAAACCAAGCAAATAATTCTCGAAAATTTAAATAAATCAAGTATGTATGGTGGGCTAGATGATATAACCGCTATAGGACCTAGATATTGTCCTTCAATTGAAGATAAAATAGTAAGATTTAGTGATAAAGAGAAGCATCAAATTTTTTTAGAGCCAGAAAGCCGCTATTACAGTGATATATATATTCAAGGGTTCTCTACAAGTATGCCAAGAAACATACAAGAACAGATGGTTCATAGTCTTCCGGGTCTCGAAAAAGCTAAAATATTAAAGTATGCCTATGCCATCGAATATGATGCTATCTATCCTACTCAGATAAAACCTAGTCTTGAAACCAAAATAATAGAGAATCTTTTTACTGCTGGACAGATAAATGGTACTAGTGGATACGAAGAAGCAGCTTGTCAAGGATTATTAGCGGGTATTAATGCCGCTTTAAAATTAGAAAATAAAGAACCATTAATTTTAAAACGTAATGAGGCTTATATCGGTGTATTAATTGACGATCTCGTTACAAAAGGGACAAAAGAACCGTATCGTATGTTAACGTCTCGTGCCGAATATCGTCTTCTTTTAAGACATGATAATAGTGATTTAAGATTAAGCCCAAAGGGATATGATGTTGGTTTATTATCGGAAGAAAAATATCAAAAATTTCTTTACAAAAAAGAAAAAATTTACGAATTAATAGAAAAATTAAAGGAAATAAAAGTTACTATTGATACAGAAAAGAGAAGAACAACTATGAGCGTTTTTGAATATTTAAAAAATCCCACTTCGAGTCTTAAAGAAATAATTGCTACTTTTCATTTAGATTTAGATTATACTGATGAAGTTATGGAAGAGGTAGAAATCCAAATCAAGTATGAAGGCTATATTAATAAAGTAAATCGTGAGGCCCAAAAGCAACTAAAAAACGAAGAAAAACAAATACCTCCTGATATTGATTATGATAAAGTTGCTAATTTGGCAAGTGAAGCGAGACAAAAATTAAAGGAAATAAAACCTCTTAATATCGGGCAGGCTTCACGAATAAGCGGAGTAAATCCTTCAGATATAGCTATATTGTTAGTTTATTTGAGGAAGTATTATCATGAATAGAAAAAAATTTGTCGAAGAACTAAAAAAAATGAATCTTTTCCTAACAGAAGAGAAACTAGAAAAATTAAGGTGCTATTACGAGATATTAAAAGAAGAAAACGCAAAATACAATCTAACAAGAATAATTAAAGAAGAGGAAGTTTATTTAAAACACTTTTATGACAGTTTAACCATCATTAAAGTGACCGCTATAGGAAATAATAACATATGCGATCTAGGATCAGGGGCAGGCTTTCCAGGTTTAGTTCTAGCCATATGCTTTCCCGAATCTACAGTCACATTAATAGAGTCAAATAGTAAAAAATGTAAATTTTTAAAAAAGGTTAAAGAAACTTTGTCCCTACAAAATGTAACTATAATTAATGCTCGAATTGAAGACTATGCCAAAGAAAATCGTGAAGTTTTTGATATTGTTACAGCTAGAGCTGTTGCTCCTCTAAAACATTTATTAGAGTATGGTATTCCTCTCGTCAAAGTAAAAGGGTATTTTATTGCTATGAAAGCTAATATCGAAGAAGAAATAGTAGACATTGAAAAATATTATACTATCTTAAAAATTATTGAAGTAGAAAAGATAACCTTTTATTTACCGAGTGAGAATAGCTTGAGGACATTATTAAAATACCAAAAATTAGATAAAACAAATAAAAAATATCCTCGAAGGTATTCTGAAATAAAAAAATGTGATATTGTATAGCTTTCTTCTATAATATCCTTTTTCCCAAAAATATGAAGTATACCACTATTACAAACTTCCTTCTCTCCAAGAGAAGGTTTTTAAATATTTATATCTTTAATATAAATAAAATTTACTTTAAATTACTTTTGAGTCTACTCATATAAAATTTTTTGAAAATCTCTTGTAAAAAAATAAAAAGTATAGTATTATATATATTATAAGAGTGTAAAAGAATAGAAAGAGGTATTGATTATGCAAATGAATAAAGAAGTTGTAATGGTAAGGTTAATGGATATAATTCCTAATAGATTCCAACCAAGATTAACTTTTGATGAAGAAGCATTAAATGATCTAGCAAATTCAATTAAAGAACATGGTATAATTCAGCCATTAATTTTAAGAGATTTAGGAAGTAAATATGAAATAATTGCAGGTGAAAGAAGATATAAAGCCGCTACTATTGCGGGACTTACAGAAGTTCCAGCGATCATTGGTTCGATGGATGATCAAACTAGTGCTGAACTTGCTCTTATTGAAAATATTCAAAGGAAAGATTTATCTGCTATTGAGGAAGCAAAATCATATAAAAAGATTTTAGATTTAGGTAACCTTACTCAAGAAACTCTTGCTAAAAGGATGGGGAAAAGTCAGTCAACAATAGCTAATAAAATGCGTTTACTTTCTTTAACTAATGAGGTTCAAGTAGCTCTTATGAACAATTTAATATCTGAAAGACATGCTCGATGTTTATTGCAAGTTAAAGATGAAGACAAGCAAAAGGAAATGTTAAATAAGATTATTACAGAACGAATGACGGTACGCGATACAGACGAATATATTAAAAATAATTTAGAAGTATCAAAAACAGAAACGGTAGTGGATAATGGTTTAATAACTAATCAAATAAATAGTGGGCCATTAACTACCGAAAACGATGAACTAGTGACTGTTAAGATTCCCGATGTAGATCATACTATTAATAGTACCTCATCTTCTGTTGATACTTCAAAAGCTGAAGAAATTTTTAATCCAAACGTCTATGCGCAATCTGAGAATATGGATTTTATAAATATTAATAATTTAAATTCTGAAACTCAACCAGTATATGATAACATTAGTTTAACTTCAAATGAAACTTTTAATGGCTCAAGTAACACTACTGTCAATCACCAAAGTGATCCCTCTCCTAATCCTATGACTTCCTTACCTTTAAATGATGAACAAGGATCTACTGATTATCTAACTAAAATAAAGATGGCGACAGCAATTAAATTGGCTAGAGATACTGCTAAAGAGATCAATGATGCAGGATATATTGCTACTACCGAAGAAGTTGATATGCCAAGTGAATATCAAATAATAATTAAAATTCAAAAATAGGAATAAAATAACAAAATATCACTCATAATGACATTGAAAGGGTGATATTTTTTATGAAAAAAATAATTCTTATAATACTAACATTAGTGATAATGTCATTAATATATAACGAAACAAAAGCCGAAACAATTATTATCCCTAGTACAGCAATCAGATTACGAGTTATTCCTAATAGCAATTCCTATTTAGATCAAAATATGAAAAATAAAGTTAAAAATTATTTAGAAGAAAATACATATCAACTATTAAAGGATACTGATAACATTGAGGAAGCTAGAAATTTAATAACAAAAAATATCCCAATAATTGAAGATAATATCGATAATTTATTTGCTCAAAATAATTATGATATGGATTATGAAATAAATTATGGATATAATTATTTTCCTGATAAAGAGTATCGAGGTATAAAATATGATGAAGGATATTACGAATCAATAGTTATAAGTATTGGAAAAGCTGAAGGAGATAATTGGTGGTGTGTGCTATTTCCTAATCTTTGTTTAGTTGATTTAAATGAAAAAGACGATGTTGAATATCGATCATGGGTTAGCGAAATAATAAATAAAATATTTTGATAATATCGGCATAGAATTAGATAGGTGATAAATAGTGAAAATAGTTACCATTTTCCTAATAGCATTAAGCTTATCTATGGATGCCTTTTCTTTAGCCTTAATATATGGAACACAAGAAATAAGTAAAAGAGATAAAATTATTTTGGCCATAATTGTTGGAATGTATCATTTTATTATGCCCCTTATAGGATTGAGCATAGGTTCTTTTCTTACAGATAAAATAATAATAAATACCAATATCTTGGTAGGAGTAATACTTACTTTAATTGCTATTGAGATGATCATATCAAGCTTTAAAGATAAAGAGGAAAAGTTTCTTTTATCGTTAGCGGGTTATTTTCTTTTTGGTCTATCTGTCAGTATTGATAGTTTAACGGCCGGAATAGGGCTTCCCGCTATTACTAATTCCTTTTTCTCTTCAGCTCTCGTTTTTGCCATAACTAGTACCATCTTCACCTATTTAGGACTAAATTTAGGAAACATTTTAAATAAGAAATACGGAAAAGTTTCGACCATGATTGGAGGACTAATTCTTCTCATTATAGGAATAATCTATATATTTAAGTAAATAACGTCAATAATATGTCAAAAATATAACACATTAATCCAAAACAATTGACTTTTTCTATAAATTATTTACAATAAAATTAAATATTCTTAAGGAAGGAGTAGTTATGACGAGAATAAGAATTGTTGGTGGCTTTGAATTAAGCGGTGAAATAGAAGTAAGTGGTTCTAAAAATAGTGCTGTCGCTCTAATACCGGCATCTCTTTTATGTGACGAAAAAGTAGAAATAAGTAACGTACCTAATATTTCTGATGTTGATGCTCTAGAAGAAATATTATTGCATTTAAATGTTCAAGTGGAAAGAAAAGAAAATTCATTAAAGATTGACCCTTCAAAGATTATAAATAAAGTTATTCCAGAAAATTTATCCCAGAAATTGAGGGCTTCGTACTACTTTATGTCGGCCCTTTTAGGAAAATATAAACATGTTGAAATGTATTTTCCGGGCGGATGCTCAATTGGTGAAAGACCTATTGATCAAACTTTAAAAGGTTATCGAGCACTTGGTGCAACGGTAATCCGAAAAGATAATCGTTATATAATAGATGCTCCAAAATTAAAAGGAGCCAAACTATATTTAGATATGCCTAGTGTTGGTGCTACAGTAAATACAATTTTAGCTTCGGTAAAGGCTGAAGGAGTAACAATTATTGAAAATGCCGCTAAAGAACCAGAAATCGTCAATATTGCGACCTTTTTAAATAATATGGGAGCTAAAATAAAAGGTGCAGGAACAAATATTATTACTATAACAGGAGTATCTTATCTTCATAGTTCTTTTCATGAAGTCATACCTGATCGTATAGAAGCTGGAACGTATCTTATTATAGGATCATTGTTAGGAAAAAAGCTAAAAATAAAAAATATTATTCCCTCACACATTGAGTCCCTTACTTCAAAGCTTATAGAAGCAGGCGTTGAAATGACAATATCTTCTGATTCTATAACGGTAAGTAGAAAAAATAATTATAGAGCTATAAATATTAGGACGCTTCCTTATCCAGGATTTCCTACTGACCTTCAGCAGCCTCTGATTCCCTTTTTAACACAGTGTCAGGGCATAAGTATTGTTGAAGAGACAATTTACGAAAATCGTTTTCAAAATATTTCTGATACCAATCGAATGGGAGCTGATATTATTGTCAAGGATAATAATTTAGCTCAAGTAAGTGGTATTACACCCCTATATGGCAAAAATGTAGTTGCTACTGACTTAAGAGGCGGGGCCTCGCTTCTTATTTGTGGCCTAATCGCCGAAGGTATTACTATCATCGATAATATCAATTACATTTTGCGGGGTTACGATAGCATATGTGAAAAACTAACTCGAGTTGGTGCTAAAATAGAATTAATATAAATATACTTTACCAGGAGGAGTATGAAAAAAGTATTTTTAATATTAATTCTTTTTTTATCATGCTATTTTATTTACAATAAAACTGTTGATGGAAAATTTTATTATTTGGCTATAGGTGATTCCCTCGCTAGAGGAACAAATGAATATGGCGTAGCTTCTTATGGTTATAATGATCATATAAAGGACTATTTGTATAAAGAACAAAAGCTTAAAGAATATAATAAAGTATTTACTAATGATGATTATCGTATTACAGATATCTTAAAAATTTTAGAATATAATGAAAAAAAAGATGGTTATTCGTTAAATCGCTTAGTAAAACAGGCAGATATTTTAACAATTTCACTTGGAATGAACGAAATATATTATAAATTAGAAAAAAACAATCAAAACATATATACATATATAGATAATATGATAAATAATTACTCCGCATTAATGTCGTATATAAATAAGTTTCATCACGAATATGTCTTTGTATTAGGTTACTATAATACATTAGGAGAAAATCAAGATATCTTCAATTATGCTAATTATAAATTAAAGGAGTTATGTGATGATTACGATATTACATACATAGATTTATCAGCATTATTGGATAACAATCCATTATATTTGATTCAAAAACAAACTTTTCTTCCCAATGCCAAAGGATACGAAAAAATTTCACAAATAATAGTTGAAAAAATGGAAAATAACTGATATAATATAGCATGTATTTTATTACTATGACTTTGGTCATGGCGAAAGGAGAGACAAAATGAAAGCTAATATACATCCAAATTATGTGGAGGCAACAGTTACCTGTGCTTGTGGTAACACCTTCAAAACGATGTCTACTAAAGAAAATATTCAAGTTGAAGTATGTTCTAAATGCCATCCATATTATACAGGCAAACAGAATTTAGGATCTAGAAAAGGACAAGTTGAAAAGTTTAATAAAAAATTTGGTTTTAGTACAAAAGAATAATCTTTTGTACTTTTTGTTATTTATATTTACTTGTCTTATTTTAAAGCAAATAACTTTGTTTAATTTTAGAAAATTAAACAAAAAAAGACTTTTTTTGACATGAATTAAAGAAATATTTTACTAATTTAGATAGAAAAAATAAACATCATGTTTACTAAAAAAATAAAAACAAGGAGAAAAAGTAATTGCATATATAGATTTTTAATATTTAAAAATTGTTTTTCATTTTGATAATTTTGTGATATAATTATCGTAGTGATAATTTATGAAAATAAAGAAAATATTAGAAAATATTAAAAAAAATATTAAAATAATTAAAAAAAATCATCTATTAGTAGTTTTTTTTATTGCTTATAACTTAATTAATGCTACCATTTTGAGATTAGTTACGGTAAATACCTTAACAATATCTCCTTTTTTAGTAGATTTAAGTTTTTTACTTATTATTTCAGAAGTTGCGCTTCTTTTCAAACGTTCTAGAAGAATTAATTACTTTATGATTGTCACTATTATTCTAACTATAGTGTGTATAATTAATAGTATTTATTACCATTATTATAGCTCGTTTGCTTCTTTTTCCCTTTTAGCTACTGCTGCTTTTGCTGCCGATGTTGGAGATGCTATTGTCGAAAAAGTTATGCAAACAATAGATTTTATATACATATTATCACCAATTTGCCTTTATCTATCATATCGTTTTTTAAAGAAAAAGAGGTATTTTGAGAAACCAGTGAAGCAAGAGCAAAAAAAAGTTGCCAAAAAATTATCTTTATCAGCATTAGGTTTGTTTATTTTAGGCGGAATATTTATGCCCATTAACTCTTGGGCTAGACTTTTTAAATTATGGAACCGCGAAGCTGTCGTTATGAGTTATGGAATTTATTTCTATCAATTAGATGATTTCATTCAAAGCTTAACACCGCAAATAAATAACTTATTTGGTCATGATAGTGCTCTAAAAACAGTATCCGATTATTATACAGAAAATCAAAAAGAATCACCTCCTAATCAGTTTACTAATATTTTTAAAGGTAAAAACGTAATCGTTATTCATGCCGAAAGCATGCAAACTTTTCCTATGAAGTTAAAATTTAATGGAGAAGAAGTAACTCCTAATCTAAATAAATTAGCTAGTGAAGGAATATTTTTTAGTAATTTCTATTCTCAAGTTGGTGTTGGAACCAGCAGTGATGCCGAATTTACCTTTAATACTTCGCTTATGCCTTCCACGAGAGGAACTGTTTTTGTCAATTATTTCAATAGACAATATATTGCTCTTCCTAAATTACTAAAAGAACAAGGCTATTATACCTATAGTATGCATGCCAATACTGGCGATTTTTGGAATCGAAATACAATGCATCAAAATCTTGGCTATGACCAATTTTATAGTAAAAACTCTTATGTGATAGATGAAACTATCGGTTTAGGTCTTTCAGATAAATCTTTCTTTAATCAGTCTGTGGAAATTATGAAAAAAGTTAAAGAAACAGAAGAAGGTCCTTTCTATAGTTTACTAATTACTTTAACTAATCATACGCCCTTTAGTGATTTAGAACTTATCGATGAATATCCTACTACTATAGATGTAAAAATAGAAAATAAAACCATAACTAGGGAGTATCTAAACAATACGACAATGGGCAATTATTTACGATCTGTTCATTATGCTGATGAAGCGATAGGAGAATTTATTGATAAATTAGATGATGAAGGTCTATTAGAAAATACTGTCATAATGATATATGGCGATCATGATGCCAGAATAAGTTATAATGATTTTAATCTGCTGTATAATTATGACCCTATAGAAGATCGTATTTTAACAGAAGAAGATGAAAATTATGTAGTATATAACAAATATACTTATGAGTTAGATAGAAAAGTCCCATTTATTATTTGGACAAAAGATGAAAATTTTAATTTACAAGTTGATCTTCCTATGGGAATGATTGATGTTTTACCAACAATTGGTAATATGTTAGGAATTAAAAGCGACTATCAATTAGGTACCGATATATTTAGTATTGAAGAAGATAATACAGTAGTTTTTGTTGATGGATCATTCCTAACGTCTAAAGTTTATTATAATGGCTCTAAAAATGAAATATACGCTATAAATAATGAACCAATAAATGAAGATTATATAAAGGAGCAAGCTGAAAAAGCTTCCAAGATTATCGAGATATCTAATGATATTATTAGTTACGATTTAATAAAGGAACTAGAATCTTAAATACTACTCATGAGTTTTGATAAAATAATTTAAATTAAGAAAGAGGAATAAAAAATGATAAAATTTATAGTATGTGAAGATAATAATGATGCATTAGAAAGAGCAACTCAAACGGTCACTAAAGCAATGATGAATTATGATGTAGAGTACAAAGTATATAAATTCACAAAATATACAAAAGAATTAAAAGATTTAATAAATGATGATCGCGATACTAAAATTTATATTCTAGATATAGAGCTACCTTCAATAAGCGGTCTTGAAATAGCTTCTGAAATAAGAGAAACTGATGATGATAGTACAATAATATTTGTGACAGCTCATTCAGATTGTAAAAACGATATATTTTATTCAAGACTAAAAGCTATTGATTTCATATCAAAATATCACCGCTACCAAGAAAGACTCTGTCAAACTATTGAACATGTTATGAAAAAAATGTTTCGTAATAAAAAGTTAGAATTTTCATACAATCATGTATATAATAAAATACTACTCAAGGAGATTAATTTTATCGAAAAGATGCCTTCGCAAAATAAATGCATAATCCATATGACAAATGATGATAAAAAATTTATAATATCGACAATTTCTAAATTAAAGAAAGAATTACAACCACTATTTTTTCAAACTCACAAAGCTTGTATAGTTAATTTATCAAATATAAAATATATTGACTATGCTAATTATAATATATATTTTAAAAATGGCCAAACTACGAATTTATTAACTCCTACGGCAAGAAAGGAATTGAAAGAGAATGTCAGAAATTATTAATGCATTTATAAGCTGTTCTATATTCATGCTATCATTATATGCCTTTGGTATGATTATTTTTGATGAAAAAGAAGAAGGAAAGAGATTAAGAAACATAATATTCTTTATCTTGGGCTGCATATTACACACACTAATAGTTTTGTATCTAGACAATACTCTGAAAACCATGTCATCATGCTTACTATATATCATCTTATTTAAAATAATGTTTAATTTAGGCTTTACTAAAGCTGTTTTTGCTGCCATTATATATGCAATATTGGCAATTATACCAGATTTAATTGTTACAGCTACTACTATTCATGTCCTCAATATAGCAAAAGAATATTTTTATGAAAGTCTCGCTGGAGGAGTAGTTTGTAATGTTTCAGTCAGCCTAATGGTAGTGGCATTATCGCTATTATTAAAAAAGCCATTAAGAAGATTGATCAACTATGATTTATCTGCTAATAAAAAGATTGTATTTATTTCAGCATTAACGATAGTATTTGTTGGACTATTTTTCTATAAATTTGCTGTAAGGTATGAAATTAGTAATGACGTATTAATATATTTGCTAGCTATATTAGCTTTTATGGTGGTTTTATTCATGCTCTTCAAAGAGAAAATGGATAGTGATAATTTTAAAGAAAAATATGATGAATTACTTGAGGTAATGCAAACTTATGAAAGTGATGTTGAGGAACAGAGAACTATTCTTCATGAAACTAAAAATGAGATTATGACAATAAGATGTAAAATTAATGACAAAGAAAACGATGCTGCAATTTTAGATTATATTGATAGTATTTTAGGAGATAAAAAGGTAAAAAAGAGCAATATGACCAAATATGCCAGATTTAAATATTTACCATCCAACGGATTAAAAGGTTTTTTCTACTATAAATTTATGGAAGCTGAAAAGAAAAACATATCGGTATCAGTAAATATTTCACCTAAAATTGAAAAATCATTTCTCAAAAAATTAGAAGTTAATGATTTTAAACAACTGACAAGAATAATTGGTGTTTATTTAGATAATGCTATTGAAGCAAGCAGTTTATCAAAAGAGAAAAAGTTAGGTATCGAAGTATACTTAATAGAAAATAAAATAAATATAATCATAAGTAATACTTTTACTAATAAAATAGATAGCGATAAATTAGGCAAAGCAAAAATTAGTACAAAAGGTAAAAATAGAGGGCATGGATTACTTTTAGTAAAGAGTATTTTAAGTAGTAATGATATTTTCGAATCTAAAAACGAAATAATAGATAATTTATTTATTCAAAAATTGACTATAGTAAATAAAAATAAAAAGAAGTAATTATAAGTAGAATCTTGAAATATAGCAAATAATATAGTACAATAAATAAAATGATGAATTATCATCATTTTATTTCCCGAGAGATATAGCTTTTGCAGGTTAGGCGCTATCTCATATTATTTACTGAAGCAATATCATTCTTATAATTAAAGATAGATATTGCTTTATTTATTATTACAAGGTCATTTTCTTGACAATTATAGACCAAAAATATATAATTAATTTATATTAAAAACGATAATAATCGTTATTTTTTTGGGATTTTACAAAATTTTAAAGAGAAAAAGAAGGGATTGAAAAAAGATGAAAATAATAAATTCATTTATAAGCTGTTCCATATTTATGCTGTCATTATATGGTTTTGGCATGATTATCTTTGAAGAAAAGCAAGATGGAAAAAGATGGAGAAATATAGTAATTTTTATATTAGGGTGCATACTTCATACTTTAATAGTCTTTTATTTAGATAATACATTAAAGACAATGTCATCATGCTTACTTTATATCGTATTATTTAAAACAATGTTTAATTTAAGGTTTTCAAAGGCCCTCTTTGCGGCAATTATATATGTTATACTAGCGATTATACCAGATTTTATAGTTACAGGAACGACTATATATATTTTCAACGTATCAAAAGAATATTTTTATGAGTATCTTGCAGGAGGAATGATTTGCAACTTTTTTGTTAGCACACTAGTAATAATACTGTCGCTATTGTTAAAGAAAATACTTGTAAAGCTAATTAACTATGATTCAACAAATAAAAATATAATATTTGTTTCTATACTAACAATTATATTTATTGCTTTTTTCTTTTACAAGTTTGCTGTTGAATATAAAATTAGTAATGATGTATTAATATACTTACTAGCAATATTAGCTTTTATGGCCATTTTATTTATGTTGTTAAAAGAAAAATTTGATAATGACGGATTAAAAAGTCGGTATGATGGATTACTTGAAATAATGAAAACCTATGAAAGTGATGTTGAAGAACAACAAACTATTCTTCATGAGACTAAAAATGAAATTACTACAATAAGATGTAAAATTAATGATAAGGAAGATAATACAGCTATTATTGAATATATAGATAGTATTTTAGGTGATAAGAAAACAGAAAAGGATAATATGCTTAAATATTCTAAATTTAAATACCTTCCTTCTAATGGTTTAAAAGGCTTTTTCTATTATAAATTTATGGAAGCTGAAAAGAAGGATATCGCCGTTTCAGTAAATATTTCATCAAAGATTGAAAAATCTTTTTTGGGAAAATTAGAAGTTAACGATTTTAAACAGTTGACAAGAATCATTGGTGTTTATCTGGACAATGCCATTGAGGCTAGTAGTCAGTCAAAGGAAAAGAAATTAGTTATTGAAGTATATTTAACTAAGAAGAATGTTGATATCATTATAAGTAACACTTTCACTGGTAAAATAGATGATGATAAACTTGGTAAAGTAAAGTTTAGTACGAAAGGCAAAAAACGTGGTCATGGCTTGCTTTTAGTAAAAAGCATTTTAAGTAGTAATGATATTTTTGAAACTCAAAATGAAATAATAGGAAATCTATTTATTCAAAAATTAACCGTAAAAAATATTTCCCAAAACAGTAAAAAAAATAAAAAATAAAAAAACCGAAATTTTCGGTTTTTTTGTTTTCTAGAAGTCGTTTTTTCTTTACTATTTATCAAGCATACTTTTTGGCATTTTTGGTTCGTCAGCTAACCAAAGTACACAAGCTTTTGTCCCACATGATGCTGTAACAGATCCAAGCCATGACAATAATGATGCAAACATATATACCTCCTATCTCATATTCTAATTATAAGTTGCAACGTAGTTTTTATAATTAGAATACGGTAATTGAAACATCCTGTATGTTAGAGGATGAATCATCAAAATTGCTTCCCATAACCCCACGCATATATAATTCGTAATAGATAAATTTCTAAATAATATAATTAAGACTAAATAGATAGAACCTGACAAAACAGATAAAATTTTATATATTCTTCTTCTTTTAGCATTGATTAGTGGTCGCTTATATGTGTCAGCAGGAGCATATTTAAAAAGTAATATCAAAGCAATACTGGCAAGAATTATTTTGATGTATGAAGGAATAATAACATATTTACAAAGAAGAGCTCCACCTATAAAAAATAGTAACGAAATTATTAGACAATGAATACTTTTTTTAGCATGCATACCAAAGGCTGTTGTACGTATAATATTATAGAATATCATCAGTAGAATAACATCTTTAACTATATTTAAGATTAAAGCTATTATAAAGATAACTGCCATTTTAGTGAATGTTAGATATAGTCCTTCTAAACCATAGAGAATTTCTTCTAGTTTCTCTTCGTCCATATCTTTTTTCTTATCTTTTATAATTTTTGTAGCTTTTTTTAAAAATCTTTCCTTCATGTTTTTATTATAGCATTACAAAACATGACAAAAATTATTAATATTTTCACCAAAACAATCCTTTTGGTGAACTGAAATTAAGTTAACTTATTGGTAACCAAAGATGCATATTAATGAATCAATTTAATCTTTCATATAGAAATATATTATCTTGTTATGATTGAGAAAAAGTTGTATAATATAGTAGAGGTGAAAAAATGGAATTGTATCAATATATAATAATAGTTGTAGTTTTATTGTTAATAGCGCTAGCGGTCATTAAGATTAATAAAAAAGATTTAAAACTAGAATTTAATAAACTTGTTGATCTATTAGGAGGCAAAGAAAATATTCTTGAAACAGAAGTTGAAATGTCACGATTTAAAGTAACTTTAAAAGATGTAAATAAGGCCAATAAAGACGGTATATTGAAACTTGGAGCTAAAGGGGTGGTAGAAATTGATGACCAATTAAAGATAATTTTAGGACCTAATGCCAAAAAAATAAAAAAGTATATTGATGATCTAAAATAGACAAAAGAGAACAAAAAGTTCTTTTTTTTGACATTTTTCGACAAATTTCGACAAAACAAGAGAGTATACTTATGCTATGTGGAGGAGATAAAATGTCGGTAACTATTATTGAAAATATTGCCCTAAATATAATATTAATTATGTTTCCCATACTAATTTATTTTCTCTTAGCATGTTATAAAGATGAAATCAGTAAACAGTTCGATGATCTTATATTAAATATATCACTAGCAACATCGCTTTATTTATGTTTAAAATTTGGTACAATAGCGGATAACAATAAAATATTATTATTTTGTAATATTCCTATTGTTATAGCATACATGAAAAATAAGACTATAACAGCGGTTATTTTGTCGATTGCTAATATTTTATACTGTTATTTTGCATATGATGTTATTTACATAAGCACCATTTTGAAGTATTTATCTTATTTAACTATATATTTTCTTGCTATCAAAAAAAGAATCAGTATGGGTAGTTTTATTCTTTGCATAGCTGTATTACAAGGATTTTTTCTTTCATTTGAGTACTTTTTTCAGGAACCCGTAGCCGAGTTTGCAGATTTTGTCGAATTATTGCTACTTGTTTTCTTATATTATTTAGTAACCTTCTCCATAGTTTACTTATTTAAATTAATCGAAAAAATTAAAGTATTGAATGCATCGATTAAAGATTTAGAAAAAGATAAAAAATTAAAAGATGCCTTATTTAAATTAACGCATGAAATAAAAAATCCTCTAGCGGTATGTAAAGGTTATTTGGATATGATAGATTTTGATAAGAAAGATAAGGCTCTTAAATATATCGATATCATGAAACAAGAAATAAGCCGAAGTCTAAATATTATGACCGATTTCACTGAATTTAATAAGATTAAGATAAATAAAGAACCAATTGATTTAAATTTATTATTAGATGATTTATATGATAGTTTTCATTTGATCATTAAAGCTAAAAATATCAAATTAACTTATATTGATAGAGAAGATGAGGATATATACTTTATGGGTGATTATGAGAGAATAAAGCAAGTTTTAATAAACTTAATTAAAAATAGTATTGAATCAATTAATAAAAGAGGCGAAATAAAAATATATAGTAATATTTCAGCTCATTATATTGATTTAGTGGTAGAAGATAATGGACAAGGAATGGATGAAGAAACGTTAAGTCATTTGACCGAAATATTTTATACTACAAAACCTAATGGTAGTGGATTAGGAGTTGCTCTATCGAGCGAGATTGTTAAAGCTCATGATGGGAAGCTAATTTATAATTCAAAATTAAATGAAGGAACAACCGCTAAAGTAAGATTACCAATAAATTAATCTTATCTTTTTTTATGATTAAAAATTTGTTATAATATTTTTATAAGTGGAGGTCAAAATGAATGATATCTTTTTAAAAAATTTACCTTATATTGATTTACATGGTTACGATATGGATTCTGCTAGAGTAGCTACCAATGATTTTATTAATGATAATTTGCTGATGAAAAATCCTAAAGTTTTAATTATTCACGGTAAAGGAAAAGGTCTTGTTAAAAAGTCTGTTCAAGATACTTTAGCCCATCGTAAAGAAGTAAGGCAGTTTTATATTGATAACTTTAACGATGGGGTAACAATCGTCCACTTGAATGTTGACAACTAATACTATCTATGTTATAATAAGCCTCAATTTTAAGAAAGGTCTATTATAATGCTGGAAAGGGAAATTATTAAGCTATTAAGGACAATAAAGACAATTATTCATGGCATTATATCTATTATAATTTTAATAATAATTTGTCTATTTTGTATTTTTAGTTTGTGATAATTAAAAGGAGGGTTATAAAATGGAAGATGAAAGAAAAATTAATTGGCTTAGCTTATTTATAAAGATTATAATTGTGTTTGTCTTCATATTAATTGTAATTTGGCTCGTATCGAAAATAGTAGGTAAGAAGGGGCCATCAGAGATATTTAAAAGTAATTTAGATAATATGGAAAAGGTTGCTCTCGAATATTTTAAGACAATAGATTTACCTTTAGAAAAAGAAAAAAGTAAAAAGATAACATTAGAAGAAATGATTGACAAAAAAATTATAATTTCTTTTAGTGAAAATTCCGAAAATAAATGTGAAGCACAAGAAAGTTATTCAAAAATTACGAGAAAAGATAACAATTATTTGGTTGAGACGACTTTAATATGTGGAGACGAAAAAGATACTAAAGTACATAATTTTTCCTTTGATGATTGTAAAAATTGTCAAGAAAAAAATGAAAGTTCTCAAGATGAAAATAATGATAGTCACGAAGATAATACGCCACCTTCAAATAATAATAATCCTAGTGCTAATCTAACAACATATTATGAATTTGTCAAAGAGACAACTAGTTATACAAAATGGATGCGTGGAAGTTTAATCGGTAATAATATCGAAAATAAATATGAATACTATGCTGTTGCATACGATACGTATTATTCGCTTGCTTATATTAAGGCAAATGAAATGAAAAAAGGACAAAGTTTTACTTATACTTTGAAAGTTGACAAAGTACCAAATAGATCATATTACTTCATGATTGTAGATGATTCGAAGTATTTTTCAGTATCCGAAGAAAAGTCATATTTAAATGAAAGAGATATATCTGTCTATAAAGGAAATAATCCAAATACTCTTTCTGGTTATAGTACAATTGCTGATTATTCGTTAAAAGAAAACAATTTTACTTATAAACTATCACCATATTATCAAAAAGGATCCTTTTATATTTCAGTTAAAATAACAATTAATAATACCGATAATATTGTACCTTATTATGACAATAAAATAAAAAATGACATTTATTTTATACCATTAAAATTAAATATCAGGTTTGCTTCCAATAAAATAACGACAACCAAACCAAGCGGAAATTATGTTGAAATACCGTATTATAGATATGTTACTGTTAATAAAGAAACTGTTTGGTCGACTGAAAATTATTTAGAAGGATATACTAAAACAGGTAATATTAAATATGAATAAAGAACCTAATGATGGTTCTTTTTTAGTATCATATCTACGATTCCATAATCTAGAGCTTCTGCACTATCCATAAAATAATCTCTTTCTGTGTCAGCATTTATTTTTTCTATTTTTTGTCCAGTAACATTGGCAAGTGTTTGATTTAATTTCTTTTTTAGCTTAAGGATTCTTTCGGCAGCGATTTTAATTTCTGTCGCTTGTCCTTGTGCTCCTCCTAGTGGTTGATGAATCATTACTTCAGCATTAGGAAGAATAAATCTTTTTCCTTTTTTTCCAGTTGCTAAAATAAATGCTGCCATTGATGCTGCCATTCCCACACATATTGTTGATACATCACTTTTAATAAAATTCATAGTGTCATAGATCGCCATACCAGCGGTAATGCTGCCACCTGGAGAATTAATATATAAACTGATATCATTACTATTCAAACTATCGAGATATAATAGTTCTGCCACTACAACATTAGCGGTATTATCCGTTATTTCACCATTTAAAATAACTATTCTATCTTTTAAAAGTCTGGAATAAATATCATAAGCTCTTTCACCCATCTCATTTTTTTCAATAACAGTTGGAATTAAATTCATTTTCATCACCCTATAATTATTATAATATAAAACAACAGAAGTAATGCCAAAAAAAGAATGACAAAAAATGCAAATATATGATATAATAACTTATATAATATATAGGGAGGCAATAAATTAATGGAAACCATATTAATTAATTTAAGTGACGGTCAAAAAAGAGAATTTGTCAAAGGAATAAAATTAAAGGAAGTAATTGAAACATTAAAAACTAAATATCCACATGGTGTAATTTGTGGTAAATTTAATAATCAAATTGTCAATTATGAAGATACGTTAATAAAAAATGGTAACTTAACTCTTTATGATATTAATACTAAACAAGGAAATAAAATTTACGAAAAAGGTTTAATTTATTTATTTGAGATTTCTGCTATGGAAGTTTTAGGTAAAGACACCAAGATAACCGTTAAGCATTCAATTGATAAAGGTATTTTCTGTCGTATAAATAAAGAAATAGATAGTGAAATTACCAATAAAATTAAAAAAATAATGCGTGACAAAGTAAATAAAGGACTACCATTTACTAAAATAGAAACTTCTAGAGTTGAAGCTATAGAGTATTTTAAAAGCATTAAAAGAGAAGATAAAGTACGAACCTTATTTTATAATACAGATAAGTTTATAACCCTATATAAATTAGATGGAGTTTATAACTATATAATAGGTGATCTACCATATGATACTAGTATTTTAAAATATTTTGATTTATCTTATATCAAAGATCGAGGAATTGTTGTAAGATTTCCCTCAATATATGATGATGGAAAAATCGTCAAATACACACATCATACCAACTATTTTAATAGTCTAGAAGAGTATTCTAATTGGGGTAATGGACTTAATATAAATAATTTAGGAGAATTAAATGATTTTATTATCAATCACAATGCTGGTGATATCATTCAATTATCCGAGATTATGCAAGATTATAAATTACTTAATATAGCTGAACAAATAGTCCTAAATAAAGATGATTACAAAATAGTTTTAGTATCAGGACCATCAAGTTCTGGTAAGACTACTACCGCTATGAAGCTTTCTTTATATTTAAGAAGTTTAGGATTAAATCCTACACATCTTTCAATTGATGATTATTTTCATGAACGTGATGAAACACCACTTGGAGCGGATGGTAAGCCTGATTTTGAATCATTAACTGCGGTCGATATTAAATTGTTTGATAATCAGATAAGTAAATTATTAAAGGGAAATAAAGTTACAGTCCCAACTTTTAATTTTGTTGAAGGCAAAAAAGAGTTTAAAAGATCGGTGGAGCTTAAAGAAAATGATATTCTAATTATTGAAGGCTTACATGCTTTAAATGAAAATCTCCTTGTTAATATACCGAAAAAAAAGAAATTTGGTATATATATTAGTCCTCTTACATATTTGAATATCGATGATGATAATAGAATAAGTATGACAGATATTAGATTGCTCAGAAGAATAATAAGAGATAGCCGTACTAGAGGTTATAGTCCGTCTAAAACTTTAAATAGTTGGGATAACGTCAGAGAAGGAGAAGAAAAATATGTCTTTCCTTATCAAGATAATGCAGATGCAATATTCAATTCTAGCTTGGCATATGAGCTTGGAGTATTAAAGACTTTTGCAGAACCATTATTATTTACTGTCAGAGAGGATGACCCCGAATATTTAACTGCTGTCAGACTAATAGAACTATTACATTATGTTTTACCAATACCTAGTGAAACAGTACCTCAAATATCTATTCTTCGAGAATTTATTGGTGGAAGCTATTTTGAATAATGATATTTTTATTAGAATATGAAACAAAATAAAAACGTATATTTTAATAGGTGTAATATGAATAAATATAAACTGCTATTAATAATATGTTTTTTTCTTTTTACTTTATGTTTACCTAAAGTTATTGCTAACATAAAAAACTTAAATCTATTAGGTAAAACAATCGTTCTCGATGCTGGGCATGGCAGATAATCTTATGCACGGTACATTATATTGTAAAATTCCAAAATATCTTTATAGGGCGATTATTATTTTCGTCTTTTTTTTCTATTGTAATTTTAGAAATTAATTGATCGAGAGTAAATCTATCTAGTTTTTCAAGATGCTTAATTCCTTGTTGTGTATATTTCTCTAATATAGTTCTTTCACTTTCAGTAAGTTTTTCTTTTTCTTTTAGCTCATTAATTTCTTTATTAATTTCTTCAATTCTTGAATTAAAATTGTTAATATCATATTGATATTTATTTTTTAACATTCCAAATTCAGTCGCGGATATAATACCTTCAGCTTTATCATCATATAACATAGCAAAGCGCTCATTAATCTTACAGATTCTTCTGTCAATATCTTCTTTTTCTTTTTGCATTATAATTAAATCTTTTTCATGATTTTTTTGAGATTTTTTTGAGTAGTAATTTTTTTCTAAACTTTTTTGATTAGCATATTTATCTATCATAGTGTTAATTTCCTTTAAAATAAGTTCTTCTAATACTTCATATCTTATATAAGTCGTATTGTCACAAGTTAATCCACTGCTTTTTTTGTGATTTCTGCAATGAAGGTATGGTTTCATAAAATGATTTTTTCTAGGTCCTGATTTGCATAGAGTTTTTTGAAAAGATTTACCACAAACAGCACAATAAACTTTTTTACTAAACAAATGTAGTTCGCCATTTTTACCAGGACGAGCTCTACTAGTGTTAGTAGTAAGAATATCTACTTTTTCCATTATTTTAGAATATAATTTGCTGTTAAGAGACAATGTTTTTTCTCTTAATGTATCATATTTTGATGAGATACTTTTTAAGTCTGATTCAACTAAACTATTTTCTAAATCATTGATAGCACTATTAAGTATTAACAATTTATCCTTTGGAGTGTTGTAATTATTTATATTATTTTGTATGGCTTTAATTAGTTCCTTACTATATTTTCTAGCATTAGACAAATCAATTTTAGCTTTACGATCAGCAAATTTCTTGCGTACGATTTTCGATATTTCAGGATCCAGTATTTTCTCATGAGCACAAGCAATTATTGATTGTTCATTTTTGGGGATTTTTTTAGATCCCTTTATGTTATAGGCAATTCTTTCTGTTCTATGTTGAATTAAAATTCCATCGTAAGTTTCATCAAGTAATATTTTTCTAATTGAATCAATATTCCAATATTCAGCACCATTTGGATAATAAGGACATATGTACTTTAATCCTTGTAATTTTTTATGTCTACTAGGTGTTGATATCTTCCTTTTGTTAAGCGATTCACAAATTTTATAATAACCAAGACCATTAGCATACATAGAATAAATTTCTCTTACAACTTTTGCTGCTTCTTCATCAATTACTAAATGATACATATCATCAGGATCTTCAATATATCCATAAGGGGCAAATGAACCAGTCCATTGTCCTGCATCATTTTTAGCCCTCAATGTCTTTTTTGTATTGATAGATTGCTCCTCAATTTTCCATTCATCAACCATAGCGGTTATTTGACTAGATTTTTTATTACTTTTATTGTAAGTATCAATATTATCAACTATACTTAAAAATCTAATATTCCATTCAATAAATTTTTTATGTAAATATTTTTCTACAAATTCAATACTTCTTGCAAATCTAGCTTGCGTTTTACAAACATAAACATCAGTATTTCCAAATTCACAGAAGAGTAGCGTTTTATTCCATTCTTCACGTGATCCGTCACTGCCGCTTATATCTTCTTCATAAAAAACACCTACAACTTCAATTCCTTTGTTGTTACAATAAGTTAATAACATTAGCAGCTGGTTTAAAATACTCTTGCTTACATTTCCTTTTTCTCTGTCCAGATCTTCTTGCGATAATCTAACATATATAATGCCACGTTTTCCTGGTGTATGATATGAACCAATAATACCATTTTTTCTAAAACAATTTGGATTATTAGGTTTAGATATTTTTAATAATGTCCTTAAATATTCTGTCATATATTCCAAATTATCTTCACTTAATAATCTTTTTATAGTTTTAAATTCTATTGTTTCAAGATAATCATCACTAGATACATTATCGATACTATAATCGTTTAAAATTTCAGTATTACTAAAATTACTATTTATCACTTTTCTTTGTTCTTCCAACATACATTCATTTCCTTTCATATACATTGAAAGTGCTGTAATACAATAAAACTATATCGTGCTTTATTAAAAATTACAGTCCTTTAATGTGTTTTCAAGATTTAAAATAATCATTGCTAGTTTTTTATTAAATAAATCAATAAAGTCTTTCTCATTTTCTATATTAGTTATAAATTCATTGGTTATAACGTATTTTATTTCTTTTTTCAACTAAATATCCCCCTTTTATTCTAATTAAATTTATGAAATATTTTTTCAATTATTCTTTTATAGAAAAAATATGGAAGTATAATATTAAATAACAAAACACGTTTAATTAAAATCTATAAGGTTAAATTATAATCATCATCTAGATATATATTTATAAATGCAATTTTGCTTTTCAGTATAAAAAATTATTGAAATCATCAATAAATTTGCGACCCTTTTTTTAAAGATAGTAATTTTAAAATTTTATCAACCCTTTTAATATCCCTTTTTTATACCAATCTATGAGACTACATCTATCATCAAAATCATTTTCAATACCAATACCTTCGCTAATAACGGGCTTTAACAAAACTCTTCAAATTATTTCATTTCTTCAACTGACTCTATTTATTTCAATGATTTTTTTCTCTTGATGTTTTATATCATTTATAAGTTAGTCTTGCAATAATAACTTATAAATGATAGAATTGAATTGTCATATAAAAAAGGAAGCGATAGGATGAATAATTTTGAAATAAATTTAAACTTATATCGAAGTTTTTATTATGTAGCGAAATATGGTGGCTTTACTAAAGCAAGTAAAATAGCCATGATATCGCAATCAGCATTAAGCAGTAATATTAAAAATCTTGAAGAATGTTTAAGTAAAAAATTGTTTGACAGAAAAGTTTCTGAAGTATCGTTGACTAAAGACGGGAAAGAATTATTTTTAAAAGTAGAAGAAGTGTTTAATATTTTAAATAGTAGTATAGATAAAAAAGAAATCAATATAGGATGTGTTAGATTTATTGCCGATAATTATTTGGATACAGCAATTGTTGAATTTAAAAATCAATTTCCAAATATAAGATTAAATTTTGACTTTCAAAATGTTACTGAATTATATCAATTATTAAAAAAAGATGAAATAGATTTAATTATTTCAAGATATCCGCTATTTTATAAATTTGAACAATATATTCAAGTTGAAAAAATAAAAGATGTTGAAAATGTATTTGTCTGTTCTGCAAGTTTTTATGAAAAAGAAAAAGAAAAGATGAAATCTGATAATTATATTTATCCATTAATATTGCCAAACAGTTCTGAAAAAAGAAGAAATATTGAACAATATCTAATTGATATGAATATTATTTATAATGTTGAAGTTGAGATTCCAAATTCTAATTTATTAAGAAAATTAATAATGAATAACATAGGTATTGGATATATTAATAAAAAATCTGTACAACAAGAAATTGATCGTGGTATTATGGTGGAATTAAAAAACTTCAAAAATCTTCCTATTGATAATATATCAATCATTTATAATTCTAAAAAAAACAACAAAATAGTTGCTAGTTTTATTGAAATCTTAAAGAACACTATTAGAAATATTAATAATTAGTATTTAAATATTATATGTCATAAATAAGAGAACATGTGTTATCATTGTATGTAAGGAAGTGAGAAATTATGATAATATGTGTTCTTGTTAAATTTAGTAATAAATTAAATGAACTTTTTTCATCATTTTTTATCAACTTCACTTTTGGTGACAAAATCTACGGATTATTGTCGCCCTTTTTATTGGAGGAAAGAAATGTTAGAATATTTTAAAAGAATTGCCAGTGAGCATAATTTAACTTTAGAAAATGTATTATCGATCGCTTTAAATCGTTATGGTTTAAATATTGAAAATTTTGAAGACAAAAGAATTAGATTTAATTTAAAGCTGTTAAACTCTTCGAATAGCACATATTTTGCAGTTTGTGTAAATACTTATAAGAATTCTCCTTTCACTTTAGAAGGTAATAATATTTATTTGGAAGGAATATCTATCGGAACTGTTTCGGGAATAGAAAAAGATACATGCTTATCAACATACTTTAGAAATAATAAAAAGGCTATAACTTTTAATTCCAATTCAAGAAGCAAGTGTGTAGGGTGTAAATTTTGTGGTACATATAGTTTAACTGATGAAGATGCTTATGAGTTTAAAACTAAAGAGGATGTGAAGAAATATTTTGAAAAATTAATGAGTGATAATGGCATTCCTGGAATGGAAAAGATAGAAAGTGTTACTATTTGTACGGGGTGCTTTAAAAATGAAGACGAGTTAGTTGCGCATTTATTAATGGTGAATGCCGCCTTTAAGGAGATGAATTTTAGTGGTAGCTTAAATTATATTGGATCACAGTTAAGAGATTACCAAAAGATAGAAATGCTAGCTAATGAAATAAAAAAATTTGGTATCTATTTAACCATTGAAAAGTTTTTAGATAGAGAAAAATTTATGAGACCGGAAAAAGCTGAATTAACTCTTTCTAAAGCTAAAGAGCTCTTAAGTTATTGTTCTCATTTAGGTATAACGACAACATTTTTATACATCCTAGGTTTAGAAGATTTAGAAACTATAAGATATTATTTTGATTATTTTAAAGATAGTATAAATAAATTTCCAATAGTGCAAGTATATCAAAATTATACTGAAGAACAAGAAAACTATAGATGTAAAGAAGGAAAAGATATTGAATACTATCTTAAAGCAAGAGAAATCATCGAAGAAATATATAAAAAGAGAAATTTAAGTCCCAAGTTATGGGAATGTTTTAGAAGTTTATATTTTGAAAGTAAAAATGGAGCCGTAAAATGTCTGAAAAAGAGTTAATAAAAAATTATTTTTATGCTGCTAATTCTCTTGTTATATATTTGATGTATCTAGAAAAGTATCCCAAAGGAAATATAGAAAGTAATTTAAAAAAATATAATCCAGGTCATTTAGGTACAAGTTTATCAGTAAATTTCTTATTAGCTAATTTATATTATTTTTTGAATAAATACAATATAAAAAGTCAGTCAGTAATCGGTACAGGTCACAGTGCTACCGCCTTAATTTCAAATTTATGGCTAAATGGAACTTTAAAAGAATATTATAAAGAATACTCATCAGATATTGAAGGGTTAAATAATTTAATAAAAGATTTTGGAACTAAATTACGTTCTGAAATTAATCCTCAATACCCAGAAACAATATATGATGGTGGAGAATTAGGTTACTCATTAGGAGTAGCGTACGGTTATGCCCTTGATACTGATGCTAGTTTAGTTCCTTGTATAATTGGTGATGGTGAGGCTGAAACAGGAACCCTTAGTTCGGCTTGGCAATTAAATAAAATATTAAAAATGAAAAGCAAAGTTTTGCCTATTATCAATTTAAATGGTTTAAAAATGGGTTCTAAATCATATTTATCACTTTTAACAAATAATGAATTGATTAACCTATTTAGTTCGTTTGGTTATAATGTTAATATTGTCGATTGCACCAATGAAGAAGATATATTTCATGAAATAGAAACAATGCAAAATAGTTTAGAGAACGCTCTTAATCAAGAAGCACCACTAATTATTTTTAAGTCACATAAAGGTTTTACTTTACCTAGTGTTGACAATATTGACTTTCAAAATTTAATCGAAGTCCATAAAAATCCTTTACAAAAATATGGAACTTCTAAAAAGGTAGAAATAATTGTAGCCTTTTTAAAAAAATGGCAAACAGAAATTTTTGATAGTACAGGTAAAGTTTTATCGTCATTCAATAAATTTCGGCCACCTAATAATAAGTGTATAACCAAAAAAGTTGCATCTACGGCTTATAATTATGATAAACACATAGGAAATATGAATAACTTAGAACAATATTTACTTGCCAAATTATCAAAAAATAATACTATGATTTTTTCGCCAGATGAATTACAATCAAATATGCTAGGAAAACTAAAAGATCATAGTATAGAGATTTTAAATGAAAATTTACTTCAAGCTTTATATCAAGGATATGTTAATGCAGGTAACAGCGGCATTTTCATTGCCTATGAAGGTTTTATGTCGATAATAAGTAGTATGATCGCACAGTACTATAAATATTTGCAACAAAAAGAAGTTTGTATAAATAAAATACAAAGAAATGCGTTAAATTATATTTTGACTTCAACTGCTTGGGAAAATTGTTTTTCCCATCAAAACCCCGATTTCGTTAATAATTTGTTAATAAAGAAAGATAACCATTATAACATATTCTATCCTAAAGATGGTAAAGAACTAATTAAAATACTAGAGTTTGCTTTTAGTAGCTATGACCAGATTAATATTATTACTATTTCGAAAAGACATACATTAGAATATTGTGAATATGAAAGCTCTAGTAATTATATAGATGTACTTATAGAAAATAACAGTCCTGACATAATTCTATGTGCAACAGGGGATTACATGTTGGATTATGCTTTTAAAATATATGAAAAATTAAAAGAGAAGTATCGAATCAAACTTATTTATATAACTAATCCTAAAATTTTAGATACTAATAGCAAGCACGCCCTATCAGAAGATGATTTTAAAGCTTATTTTCCTGATAACTTGCCAATTATATATTTCTTTATGGGATACCCGAGTATAATTAAAGCATTATTATATGATAGAAATGTCGACTGTAAGATAATCGGCTATGCTGATGGCTTATCCATTACTGGGCGATTAGATGAGACTTTAGAAAAAAATAATTTAAACGTTCTTGATATAATTAAATTATGTGAGAAAAAGTTAAGGAGGAGTGCAAAATGAATAATTATCAATTTTGGGAAGAATATTTAGAAAAAGTTAGAAAGGAGATTTTAAAATTATGTAGTAAAAAAGAAAAATTACTTATTGATATCCATATTCATTCCAACTATAGTGCTGATGGTAAGCAAAGTGTAACTCAAATTTTAGAAAGTACAAAAGAAAAAGGATTTGATGTTATAGCCATAACCGATCATGATACAATAGATGCCTATAAAGAATTATTTGAATTTGTTAAAGATGGAAATTTAACCGCGCCAATTGTAATTCCCGGTATTGAGTTTACAATCGATAACAGAGATTATGGCAATCAGTGTCATTTACTGCAATTGTTTATTAATCCTAAAGATACGATAATAATTAAAGATGTAGATGTAAATTATAAAGCAATGTTTAATCGAAGTAAAAAACAATTTTTGCGCCTAAAAGAAAATATGGCCATCCAAGACATTCTTAAAATTCATAGGTTATCTATATCATATGAAGAATACAAAGAATACTTGGTTACCAATCAACTACCACCAGAGTATGATACATTATGTTTTTATTTAATAGAAAAGTTTAAATCTAAAAAAATAACAACGTTTGATATACTAGACTTGTTAGAAAAATATAATGAGTATGATTGCTATGAAGATAGAAAAAGTTTTAAGTCTAAAAGATATAAACAACTTAGAGATAAATATGAAGTAAATGACAATAACTATTATAATTCTCGCTTTTTATTGTCTATGCTAGCAGTTAGAGAAGTAGATGATGATTGGTGGGATAAACCTAGTTCTGGTAGTCTGTCAGTAAATTCCTTTGGTCAACTAAAATTAAAAGATATAAATGAAAAATATAAAATATTTTTTGCTCATCCAACAGAAAAAAGTCTTAAAGTTGTAGAAGAAATGATTAAGAATAAAAAGAATATTGTTGGTCTAGAATTAAATATTCGAAATAAATATGAAGATATTACCAATTTTTATAATCTTTTAAATAAATATAAATTACATAAAGCCATTGGTTCTGATAGTCATGATAGTACATTACAATTTTATAGTGACTTAAGTTTCTTTGAAATAGCCTCGGAAGATTTTAAAAAGATAATAAATTAGAAACAAAGGAGGGGGGAAAATGAACAAGATTGATTTACATATTCACACTAATATATCAGATGGTTTATTAAGTCCGGAAAAAGTTGCTTTTACTGCTAAAAAGAATGGATGCGATGTTATAGCTATAACCGATCATGAAAGAGTAAATGATTATCGTGCTTTAGAAGAGAAGTATAATATCAGAATAATTCCTGGAATTGAATTTAATACATCAGAAACTAACTTACACATATTAGGATATGCTATAGAAGATATAGTAGCTATGACAGATAGAATGAAATCGTTAATGCTCCAAAATGAAATTGTTTGTTTTGAAGTAATAAAAAGAATGCAACAAGATGGTTTTGATATTTCAAAAGAAAAAATAGAAGAGTATTTAAGGCAAATTGGAATTAATTTTGATATTATGGATAAAAGAAAAATTGTGAAATATTTAATACATAAAGGATATTCTAACAGCATAATTGAAACCTATAATAAATTAATTGGAAAAGGGCAAAAATATTATGTTCCTAATAAAAAAATAAGTCCTCAAGATATAATAAAATTAATTACATCTTGTGGTGGCATTTCGGTACTTGCTCATCCTAAAACTTTAGGATTAGATGATGAAAATTTATATATAGCAATTAAAAGACTAAAAGAATATGGTTTAACCGGAATTGAAGTTATCAATGGAAAAATTGATAATAACATGTTTGAAAAATACAAAAAAATAGCTATGCAATTAGATTTATTAGAAACTGTCGGTTCAGATTTTCATGAAGAAAAAATCGATAGTATTGGTATCGAAGTTGACGAAAAAATGTATACTGGCCTTGTAAAGAAATTAATTAGAACTAAAAATTAACTAAAAAGTATGATATAATATAACTATAAAGAGGAGGAGAAAATGGCATTACAAAGAGGTATTGTTGAACTAGAAAGCTATAATAAAAAATGGAAAGAAGATTATAAGAAAGAAGAAGAATTACTAAAGAAAGTATTAGGAAGTAGAATTATAGAAATTCATCATATTGGAAGTACATCAATTGAAGGATTGATGGCTAAACCTGTTATTGATATTTTAATTGTTATTAATGATCTTAATGAAATAAGTGAAATAGAAGAAATATTAAAAGACTATGATTATGAAAATAGAGGTCCACAAGGCGTTAGTGATAGATTCTTTTTTGCCAAAGGTCCGGAAATAGCAAGAAGTCATTATATCCATTTTACTTATCCAGAAAGTAATACATACTATAATCAAATATATTTTAAAAAGTATTTAATCGAACACCCAGAATATATAAAAAAATATTGTGATTTAAAACAAGAATTAGCAGAAAAATACGCGAATGAAAGACCTAAATATACACAAGGCAAGAATGCGTTCATCACGGAAGTAATTCGTTTAGCGAAAGAGGAATACAATGATTAAAGTAATATCTTTTGATATTGGAGGAACGCTAGTAGAGAATAATGAAAACTCTAACGAAACACAAAAATATGATTTAAAAAGTTTAGCCAAGTTAGTTAATTTACCTTATGAAAAAGTTAGAGAAGCATACAAGAGTGTTTTTCAAAAAACAAAAGGAACTTTTAATTTTTTAATAGAAAAATTTTGCTTAGAATTAGATATTTTAGAAACTGCTGAAATTAAAGAATTTTTTAGTAAGAAGTTTGATTTTTCAGAAGTGAATAGTAAAATATCTGATGAAAATATAAAATTATTAATTGAACTAAAGAAAAAAGGATATAAAATAATATTGTTTTCAAATAGTTGTTGTTTACTAGATGCTAAATTACCAGATGAAGTATTAAATATAGTTGATGATGTGTTTTACTCTTACGATTTAGGGTTTACTAAAAATGAAACTGAAAGCTATCATTATATAGAAAGAAAATTAGGCTATTTACCAAATGAGTTTTTACATATTGGTGATACTTTGAGTAGTGATTATTTAATACCCATTCAAAATGGATGGAATGCTTTATATTATGGCAATATAGATGATAAAAATATAAAAAAGATTAATAAATTAACAGAAGTTTTAGCTTATTTAAATTGAAAATATACTGTTAGGTATGAGTAAAGAAGAAATTTTTCAGTATGAAAAGAACCGCTTAAAACAAGTTATAGGAACAATTAACAAATAACTCTAAAAAGCAAAAAAATCTCATTTTTAAATCTAGAAATAACTTTTGAATTTTTTGCAGAATATAAACTAGATAGGTTTAATTCAATGATAGTGGCATAATCTAACTGCCTAATTAATTCTTTAATATTCATATTACAAAAAAATAATTCTAATATTCAAGAAATGAATAGACATCTTTATTTAGGATTAGAATTTTATAATTTAGAAGATATTGAGAGAATAACAATCTCATCACAAAGAAGTTAAATTAAATAATAACAATATAATAAAACAATTTATTAAAGGGAATTAAGTTTATTTATGATTAATTAGTTTGAGTAAAAAGTTATCTGTAAAAGTGAAATCACTATGATTATTTTTTAAACTTAATTGTATCAAAAATTAAAAAAAGAATGGGACAAAAATGTCCACTCTATATTACTATTTATAAGCTACTTCAAATTTGAAATAGCTATTTTTTGGTATTACCTCACTTTCATTTTATTATATCTTGTGTCCGTGCATAAAGGTATCTTGCACATGGTGGCATTGACGCTGGAGCCCATAATGGTTTAATAATTGAAAAAGATTTGAATTTAATTCTCGTGAAAAAGCTAGAGAAAGAACTTATTGCGAGAGGTGCCGAAGTTTATTTAACTCGTGATGAAGATAAAGATTTATCAACAACAACAGTCAATCGTAAGAGAAATGATCTATATAATAGGGCTCTATATATAAATAAAATAGAACCTAATATGTATATTTCTATACATCTAAATTCTACTACTTCCTCGACATGGAAGGGGCTTCAAATCTTTTATACCAGTAAAAATGAAGAAAATAAGGCAATTGCTACTACAATTACGGATTACTTAAAAGAAAATATTGCAAATGTTCGCGAGATAAAAAAAGACAATACCTACTATATGTATAAATTTATTAATTCACCGGGAGTATTAATAGAGGCTGGATTTATATCTAATCCTAATGACAACTATTTATTAAGGCAAGAAGAATACCAAAATAAATTAACTAATTTAATAGCCAATGCTATAGAAATATATTTTCAAAGTTCATAAAAAAACTTTAAAAAAAGTAAAAAATAGTGTATACTCATAATAGGTGATAGGATGAAAAAAATTTATTTAAAATATGATGAATATACACCGCCAATCGAATGTGATTACGGATTTATCTCTTCTATGCTTTATTTAGGTTTTTTGTATCCCATAAGAAAAAAGAATTACAAAATGTTTTATATAATACTGATGACACAAGTTGCAGTTGTGACATTAATAATGTGTTTTATTCCCTTCAAGTTAGGAATAGTAATTAGTCTTATTATGCTTTTCATAATTAATATTCTTTTTGCATTTAATTATAACATGATTATTATTGAAGAGTTATTAAGAAAGGGGTATATTCCTTTAGATCATAACTCTTCTGACCTTTTAATAAGAAAAGGAATATATTTTAAATTACAATGATTATTTAAAATAAGTACTTTTCTTATTATAGAAAACCTTTTAAAATTTAAAACATTTACAATCTATATTTAAATTGCAGTCTTTTCCAGTCGCATAATTTAAATTACCAAATAAACTTTTTAATTTTTTTTCTTTTATATCTTTATTTTTTAACATCAAATCAACTGTTTCAATAATTTTTATTGCTTTCGTAATAGCAATATCGTATAATTCCTCAAAAGAAAAATTATATTTTTCCATAGGATCATATGGATTATACCAAATAGTCTTTTCTTTATTTAGATAATGCATTTTAGATTCGGGAGCAACAAAAAAAGATAGTTCTTGTTTTTTTACACTTTTATTTTGAAAAATAAAATCCATAGTTTTATATAATAGTTTTTTAAATCCAAATCGATCATAGTTCAAAACGTGATAAAACCTTTTCATATCTTTAAGCGACTTGTAGTAGATATAACTTACTTGATCGAAGCCATATACTTCTTTAACTATAGTATCAATAGTATCTTTTAATTCAGAACTAAAATGCTTAATTTTTATTATCTTTCTATACACTTTAAATTTTCGGGGCTTAATTTTCTCTCTTTTGTTAATTAAATAGATATCAATATAATATTCCATTTCTTCATGTTTGCCATTATACTTATATGTTTTGGGATCTTGAGCATCATATATACCTGTATAATATATTATATAAGGATGTGCTGTTGCATCTAAAACAAAGTGACATATTTGTCCATATAAGTATGCTATAACGTCATTATTATCATAATAATTTTTATTGTTAATATATTTAATTAGTGAAATAAAATGCTCATTGACTTTGCTGTGTTGCATAGCATCATTTATTTCAAAGATTCTTTTACTTCTTTTAGTTAAATGAAAATCATAAAAGAAATAAGGATCGGGCCCCTGACCAAAAGCTTTCAAATAGTTAATATCATCTTTCAATTTAATTTTAATATTTTTATTTAATCCATTATAGACATCTTGCGCAAAATAGTCGTGAGTAACAGAACTGGGCATTATCTTCTTCCTTTCATTAAACAAGATTATATCACGAAATATTTATTTTGTAAAAGTATATCATTTTTGTTAATTTTATGTTATACTAGTTAATATAGAATAATAAGGAAAGAGGCATTTTGTGGAAAAGAATTTCAAAACGATAGATGAACAAATTGAAATATTAAAAAATAAAGGTTTAATAATTGAAGATGAGGATGAAGCTAAAATAGTACTTCTTCGAGAGAATTATTTCTTTATAATGGGTTATCGTCATGTTTTCATGAATTCTATTAAAGATAATAGATTTATACCTGGAACAACTTTTAACGAATTACATGCTCTATTTCTCTTTGATAGATATTTTCGGAATATCCTTTTTAAAAATATTTTGGTTATAGAAAATCAATTAAAATCGATTATATCATATCAATTATCTAAAAAATATGGATATCGCGAGAGTGATTATCTAAAGCCTAAAAATTTTACTAATGAACATGATAAAGTAAGACGCGTTCGTGATTTAATTGACAAAATGAAAAGGCAGATAAGAATAAATGCTACTACTCATAATGCCACAATGCACTATATAAGTAATTATGGTTATATTCCTTTATGGGTTCTTGTCAAAGTGCTATCTTTTGGTATTGTTTGCGAATTATATACCATCCTAAAAAAAGAAGATCAAATCGAAATAGCTGAACTATTTAATACGACACCTAGTGTTTTAGAAGCTATTTTAGCCATCTTATCGAACTATCGAAATTTATGTGCTCATGAAGATATTGTTTTTGAACATCATACGGAAAGAGTTGTTCCAGACAATAAATATCATCAGATGATGAATATTCCCAAAATGGATGGTGAATATATATATGGAAAAAATGATATCTTTGCGGTAATTTTAATACTAAAGATTTTGTTAGAAAAATCTGCTTTTAGGTTAATGATGAAGGAAATTGAATATGAAATTGAATTATTGGATGGTAGGGTTGACTCTATTCCTATAAATAAGATATTAGATAGAATGGGCTTCCCTGAAAATTATATGGAGATTATAGAAGGGTGATAAAAATGAAAATAAAAAACAATAAAATAGTTTTACCACTATTAATATTTCTAGCTTTTGTAGCAGGATCTTTTTGGTCGTATTTAGTACTCAATCAGCTAACAGATGGAACTATAAAAACGTCTTCAGGGGATTATACGAATATTAAAATTAGTGAAAATAGTATTGCTAATGCTGTCGATAAAGTATACGATGCTACTGTTGTTATATCGAGCTATAAAGGTGAGACCCCTATTTCGACAGGAACTGGTTTTATCTATAAACAAGATGGATCAACTTCATATATTATGACTAATTATCATGTTATTTCAGGAGGAGATTCGGCTAAAGCAATATTTAGTGATGGAAGTATTGCTGACACTAAAATACTAGGTGGGGAGACATATTCTGATATAGCTGTTTTAACTGTCAGTTCTGCCGAAGTAAAACAAATAGCCACTATAGGAAATACGAATGATATCAGATTAGGTGACACTGTCTTTGCTGTTGGTGCCCCACTTGGAGATACTTATAGTGGGACTGTTACTAAAGGTATATTATCCGGAAAAGATAGGTTAGTAGCCGTAAGTTTTAGTGGTAATACCTCCGATTACTATATGAAGGTTATTCAGACTGATGCAGCATTAAATCCAGGCAATAGTGGTGGGCCTCTATGCAATATAAATGGGGAAGTCATTGGTGTGAATTCGTTGAAATTGACGGAAGAAAAGAATAGTTCAATAAGTTCATATAGTGTTGAAGGAATGGGGTTTGCCATTCCAATTGAAGATGCCCTTTATTATGCAGGGATAATTGAAAAAGGCGAATCTGTTCAAAGACCTTATATCGGAATAAGTATGCTCGATATAACTGATAGTTATTATTTATGGCAATCAGGAATTACTGTCCCAGAAAATGTTAATAGTGGTGTTGCCATTCTTGAAGTGGTAGCTTCTTCACCTGCTGCGAAAGCTAAATTACAAAAAGGTGATATTATTACTAAAATAGAAGATGAACAAATATCTTCGGTCGCTGAACTTCGATACGAGCTATACAAACATTCGCCAGGAGATAAGATAACAGTTACTTATAATAGAAATGGTAAAGAATATAAAACAGAACTTACTTTAGAACAAAGCACAAGTTAAAATTATTAAGTTATTTTTAAATCTCTAGTTTTTCTAGAGATTTGTTTTATGTTAGATAACTATGTAATTAAATCTATAATCATTTATTTAAGTATAGCTAAAGTTTATTACTAAAGCTATTTACAGCGTCAATTATATATGTTATTATATATTTAAAAGGAGAAATTGTTATGAATGTCAAAAGTTTACTACTACATCTTGAAATGAAGATGTTTGATCCTGGAATTTTAAATATAATCAAAAGAAGCAAACATAAAGATTCTATAATGGAAAAATTATGTCTTATGGGGAAAAATGATGAAAAGTTTAAATATGCATTACATATTATAGAAATATATAGTGAATTTAATTATAAGACTATTAGATATTTTAGATTCTAGTATAATTAATTGTAGACAAGTATATCTATTTTTAACTAATTCCGACATAATAAAAACTCAAAAAGACGATTATAATTATATAATTCAAAGAGCCGAAATAATAGCCTGTGCCAAAGGTGAAATTCAAGCGGAACTTACACGTCATTTTTTAACTGAAGTACCAAAAAGTGACTATGCTTTGACAGTAGCTGAGTTAATAGCTGGCGCTAAAAATGGCAACCGAGCCCAGTTAATATATAATTTTGTAACCGATCAATATGTGATGGTAAATAAAAATGAATATATTCTAACAGCAGCTAGACTAATAGCTGGTGTTAAAGAAGATTTTCAAGCCTCATATATGTACAATCTTTTAATTAGAAAGGGACCAGTCGCTTTAGAAGGAGCTAGAGCAATAGCCAGTACTAAAGGCATAATTCAAGCAAAAGCCATATACATTCTTTTAACTGCTAATAATATACCAATTTGTGAGAAAGACCGTATTGCTGAAGTTATTGAAAAGATTCTTATGTTAAATGATACAGAAATAGTAAAATTAATGCTGATAAATAGTGGTCTAGACGTAGGTGAAGCCTTTGCAAGGATTCTTATGTTAAGTGATGAAGAAATAACAGACTTAATGTTAAGGGTATTAATAGATAATAACTCAAGTCCAAAGAAGATACGCGAGCGTGGATTACCACCTAATCGAAATAGAAAATAACTGATTACGAAAAAGCAAATAGTCATTGCTCTTTTTTATTGAGAAAAATTTTAGATGTTAGAAAGAAACACACTATTGATTATATGGTAAAACAAATAATGTCAAAGAGAAGAGTAACTTAAAAATGATACCATATGCTTCTCTAGATATTTTCTCTCGGATTTTAATTAAAAACTATTGTCTTTTATCTTTATTATTTGATATAATAAAATAGATGTAAAAAAGAAAGGTGAGAAGATGGAAGAATATAAAATAACAACTCATAGTGATAATGAAACTATTGCTATTGCCCAAAATATAGAATCTGAAAAATTTCCTAATATGGTTATTTGTCTTAATGGCGAATTAGGAAGTGGTAAGACAGTTTTTGCTAAAGGTTTTGCACATTCGATGGGAATAGATGAAATAACATCTCCAACATTTACAATTATTAAAGAATACACTGGTGGTGAACTACCATTATATCATATGGATGTCTATCGATTAGAAGATAAGGCCGAAGATATTGGCATTGGTGAGTATTTTGAAAAAGGCGGCGTTGTTATTATCGAGTGGGCTGATATGATTAAAGATGATTTACCGGACGAAAGGCTTGATATAAAGTTTAAAATAACTGGAGAAAATACAAGAATCATGATTCTTACTCCACATGGCGAAAAATATAATAGTATTTGTGAGGCTATTATATGATAAGTTTATTTATAGATACATCTTTTTCTGATGTATCTATTGCCTTAATTAGAGATGAAAAAGTATTATCTTTAATACATAAAGATATTCCAAATGAGCATTCTGTTTATGTCACTCAATATATTGATGATGTTCTAAAGATAAATGAACTATCAACTGATGATGTTGATGAGATTATTGTTATAAATGGTCCTGGATCTTTTACCGGAATTAGAATTGGCGTAACTATTGCTAAAATGTATGCCTACTTACAAAAAATACGAATTGTGGCAATAACATCACTACAGGCTAGAGTAATAGGCTTAAAGAATGATTATTTATTGTCTCTTATTGATGCAAAACACGATAATTATTATATTGGCTTATATGATAATAATTATAATAAAATATTAGAACAATTTAGCAGTAAAGAGGAAGTTCAAAAGTTAATAGACCAATATCATCCTGAAGTTGTCGATAACAAGGCAAAATATTATGATATTGAAGCTATCGTTAGATATAGTAAAAACTTAAAATCAGAAACCCCTCATAATGTTAATCCCATTTATTTAAAACTTCCAGAAGCAATGGAAAAACATGATTAAAGAAATAATTAATGATAGTTATAGTCCTTTTGCTCGAACCATTGAATATATTGAAGATAATAAAGTTTTAGGTTATCTTAAATATTCTCTTATTTATGAACGCATGGAAATAGATAATATTTTCGTTGAAGAAGAATATCGACATCAAAAGATAGGAACTAAAATGATAAGTTATCTTATATCTGTAGCTATAGAACATCATGTTCATAATATAACTTTAGAAGTAAGAGTAAGCAATAATGTGGCAATAAAACTATATATAAAAATGGGATTTCATGAAGTTGCCATTCGAAAATTCTATTATGGCGATGAGGATGGTCTACTTATGGAAAAAGAGGTGATGAAATGAAAGATATATTAATCTTGGCGATAGAATCGAGCTGTGATGAGACAAGTATGAGTATTGTAAAAAATGGAAACTGTGAAATCGCGACCATTATATTGAGTCAAATTGACATTCATAAAAATTTTGGTGGTGTTGTTCCAGAAATCGCAAGTCGTAAGCATATTGAAAATATAACAATTATTTTGGAAGAATTGCTAAATAAATCGCAAGTAGCAATGGAAGATATAACTGCGGTAGCGGTAACATATGGTCCCGGCTTAATAGGAAGTCTTTTAATAGGTGTTCAAGCCGCTAAAACAATATCTCTAGTAATGAAAAAACCTCTTATACCTGTTCATCACATTGCAGGTCATATTTATGCTAATAATCTTGAGAAAAGACTCTCCTTTCCCTTGTTAGCTTTAGTTGTAAGTGGTGGCCATACGGAACTCGTATATATGGCGGAAGACTATAGCTTTACAAAGATTGGCGGAACATTAGATGATGCTGTTGGTGAATGTTACGATAAAGTAGCTAAAGTATTGCAGATATCTTATCCGGGCGGTCCCGAAGTGGATAGATTAGCCCATCTAGGAAAAGATAATTATAATTTACCTTATCCTTTAGATGATAAAAGTTATAATTTCAGTTTCAGTGGCTTAAAGTCCGCTGTAATAAATCTTGTTCATAATGAAAAACAAAAGGGAAATGAAATAAATACTGCCGACCTTTGTGCTACTTTTCAAAATAGAGTAGTATCAGTTCTCGTAAAAAAAACAATGCGTGCTCTGCAAGAAAAACAAGTTAATAATCTTATAGTCGCTGGAGGTGTATCTGCTAATAAAGGATTGCGAGAAAAGTTAATATTAGAATGTCAAAAGCAAAATATTAATCTATCTTTTCCTAAATTAATTTATTGTACTGATAATGCTACAATGATAGGAGCAGCGGCATATTATGCATATCAAAAAGGAATTGTATCCGATCTTAAATTAACAGCTAAAGCAACAGATAACCTTTATAACAATTAAAAAATAAATTTAATTTTAGACTTTCTCTATTACAGAGAAAGTTTTTTTATCATAAAATAAAACGATTGTGAATAGAGGTGAAATAATGGAATTTATTAATAACAATCGAGAAATTATTGTAACTATCATCAGTATGATTATAATATGGGGATTAGGCTTTTTATCAAAAAAATCTACATATATTAATAATAATCTTATAATAATTCAAAATATTGTAATTGGATTAGTTGTATCAGCTTTCTACTTTATATTGACGAAAGATTTTAATATGGCTATTGCTTTAAGCGGTCTCTTTGCGGAAACTGGTTATAATTTGGTTCATAATGTCGAGAAATTAATAAGGAATGGGAATGCTAATGAAGATAATCAAGAAAATACTCCCCAGTCACAAATATCAGATTAAATGTCCTTATCTAATGCTTCCAAAAAGAATTGTTATTCACGATACAGACTGTTATAAAACGGCAGAGGAAGCCATTTTTGATATGACTAATAGTTGTGAGAAAAATTCTTTTCATTATGCCGTCGATGCCAAAGAGATAATTCAGGGTATTCCTGAAGGGAGAAATGCTTGGCATATCGAGAAAGAAGAGGATAATAAAGGAAATTTTGAGGGGATAGCAATTAAGATTTGTTATCCAAAAAATGATGACAATAAATTTATTGCTGCCGAAGAAAATGCTATCGAGTTGATAATTGATATTTTAAATAGATATAATTGGGGTATTGATAAAGTAACAAAGCATCAAGATTATAATGGTTCTTACTGCCCGCATAAAATATTAGATATGGGATGGGAACATTTTATAAATCGAATTAAATTAAAAAGAATAAAGACAGAACCAAGACCGTTTATCATTGGAGAAACAGTTTATAATAAAGATAATATTTATCTTTGCGAGACAGCAGGATACGGAGGAAAAGAGACAATATTAAGAAAAAATACGAAATCTGTAGTAAAAAAATTTCATTATAATAAAAAACTATACATGGCCTTAGGAGATGATAAAAACTATTATGATATAGCTTGGACATCAGACTTGAACAAATTTATAACTGATTGCGAAACGGAAAATTTAGTAGTTATAGAAGATAAAGAAAAAGTTAAAAAGTTGGAAAATGAAGATATACGACAAATTACTAGTGGTCAAAATAAATTAATTAAATGGATAATAAATTGCATAGATAAAATAAAAAAGAGCATTAAATATTTAATAAAATAATATTTCTAATGCTTCTTTTTTATGATTATAATTATCAATCATTACTTCCCATTGTTCGACATAAAAATCATAAAGAGAAGACTCTATTTCTTTCCTGTTGATATTGCTCTTTTTAGCTACTTGTTCAATATAACTATCAATATTTTCAAATAATAAAAAACAATTAATTGATTTTACGTTACAGATAGACATTTTGTTTAAAAGATCATATAGAATGTCTATTCCTGATTCTTCATTGATAAAATTTCTTTTTAAATCAATATGATTATCTTTAGCAAAAAAACTAATAATTTCTGATCTTTTAGCTAAAAATTTTATATTACTATAAAACCCCCTAATAATAAGTTTTCTAATATTATAGTAAAAATAATCTATAAAATTGTTATCTCCTATATAATTTTTGCATAGAAGATAACTATTTTTAGATTCGTTTTGTAATAATACTCCTACAATATAATCAAAGTTTTCATTTAAAAAATAAAAATCATTTTTAAATTCTGAAATAAAATTTTCAAGTAGTATTAAAAACTGTTCATTGCCTGATAAATGACTTTTTCTAATAAAAGAATTAACATTAACTTTCGTATTGCTTTTAGTTATTTCTTTTATCAATTTATTTAATGATCCATTGTCTAATAATTTAATAATTAAATAGGCATAGACAAAATTGTAATCAAAATTAAAAAGTGTTATTTTTAATTGCTTAATTTTATTTGTATTATTTACTATCATTATTTTTCGACCTTTCCTTACAACTACTTTATGTGATTAATGCACATCCAAAATATAAACTAGTTACATACAATGGGTGTCTGATCACAATTACAAATTAGATTGATAAAAGTTTTTTCACAATCAAAAATTGTAAACTAAATAAATTTCTTAAGTCATAAACCACTAAAGTTGTTGGTTGTTATATTTGTAAAAAAATCATACCATATTATTAAGTGGTGGAGGTAATAAAATGACATTGAGACAGATATTCCGAGAAAATGTTAAGTTTTATAGAAAACGTTTAAATTTATCTCAAGAAAAATTAGCCGAATTATCAAATTTAAGTACCAATTATATTGGCGATATTGAGCGAGCTAATCGTAAGGTGACAATAGATACTATTGAGAAAATTGCTAAAGGTTTAAATGTTGATCCATCACTATTACTAGTAAACCGCCAAAAATAATTTTATATCTATTATAACATATTTTTTGATATGTTATACATTCATAGATATATTTGAGTAAAAAACATTCTTTTATCAATCACCTATAAAAATCATTTTCTTTGTCATTTCTCTTTTAAAGTTAGAATTACCACTAAAGTTGTTGGTTGTTATCTTGGTAAAAAAATCATACCATATTATTAAGTGGTGGAGGTAATAAGATGACATTAAAACACATATTTCGAGAAAATGTTAAGTTTTATAGAAAACAGTTAAATTTGTCTCAAGAAAAATTAGCTGAATTATCAAATTTAAGCACCAATTATATTGGCGATATTGAACGAACCAATCGCAAGGTGACAATAGATACTATTGAGAAAATAGCTAAAGGTTTAAATGTTGACCCATCACTATTACTAGTAAACCGTCAAAAATGATTTTATCTTTATTATAACATATTTTTATGTGAGTGATACACTCACATATTTATTTTGCTAAAAATAAAGTAATAATTATGATAATAGTTAAAATATTACTTAAATTTTAATTGAAAGAATGATTTTTAAATTCATATAGTGAAAAAGTATAATCCCTAGCCAAACGTTCTTTACTTCTCAAAAAATTAATGATAAAATTAAATTAAGAAAGATGGTGGTAGAATGAATTTAAATATGCTAAATAATAATCAAAAAATGGCCGTCGAACATATTAATGGTCCTCTTCTAGTACTTGCTGGAGCGGGTTCTGGCAAAACTAAAGTTTTGACTAATAGAATTGCCTATTTGATTGCTAGTGGTATCGCTCCCGAAAATATTTTAGCAATAACATTCACCAATAAAGCCGCTAAAGAAATGAAAGAAAGAGTTATCAAGTTAATTGGTGCAAATGCCTATAATATTCAAATATCTACTTTTCATTCTTTTGGACTAAAGGTCTTGAAAGAAAATTATTCATTACTTGGTTATGAACGAAATTTTACCATTATCGATAGTGATGATGTTTTAACTATTATAAAGAAGATCTTAAAAGAAGAAAATATGTCCAAAGAACATTATAATCCTCGTGATATAAAAAATCGAATAAGTTCAGCTAAAAATGCTATGATGAGTGTAGAAGCTTTTTCAAAAGTTGAATTTGATCATAAAGTAGTAACTGTATATAAAAAATATCTTCAAAAATTAAAGAATGGTAATTCTGTCGATTTTGATGACTTATTAATATTACCAATTAAAATTTTAAGAGACTATCCATATATTCTTGATGAATACCAAGAGAGATATAAATATATTCTTATTGATGAATATCAAGATACAAATGAAGCCCAATATATATTCACTAAACTATTAGCATCTAAACATCATAATATTTTTGTGGTTGGTGATAATGATCAAGCTATTTATGCTTTTAGAGGGGCTAATTATAAGAACATTTTAAATTTTGAGAAGGATTATCCTGAAGCTAGAACTATATTACTCGAAGAGAATTATCGCTCGACCCAGACCATTTTAAATGCCGCTAATTCTGTTATTAAGAATAATAAAGAAAGAAAAGATAAAAATCTTTGGAGTAATAATTCACCTGGTGAAAAAATAGATTATATAGTAGTAACAAATGAAAAAGAAGAGGCTAATTTAGTAGCTACAACGATTAAGGACTTAATAACTTCTGGAGTACAAGAAGAAGATATTGCCGTTTTATATCGAACTAATGCTCAATCAAGAATTATTGAAGAGGAAATGCTCAAAAAGAATATTAAATATCGCGTTGTGGGAAGTTTTTATTTCTATAATCGGAAAGAAATTAAAGATTTATTATGTTATTTGCGATTAATTAGTAATCATAAAGATGATATTAGTTTGTTAAGAATTATTAATGTCCCTCGAAGGGGAATTGGCGAAAAGACAATATCTAATTTAGTGGAAACGGCTTCTATGCAAGCAGTTTCTATTTATGAGGCCATAACAATTGGAAAAGAGTTAAGCTTTAAAAAGATGATTGAAGAGATGACCGAAGCTAGTAAGAAGATGACGATTACAGAACTAGTAGATTTAATTTTAGATAAGAGTGGAATTAAAGAAGAACTAGTTAAATCTAAACAATTAGAAGATGAAATTAGACTCGAAAATCTCAATGAGTTTAAGTCGATTACCAAAAGTTACGAAGAAGAATACGGTTCTGCAACTTTAGAAGATTTCTTGAATGAAATTTCGCTAGTAAGTGATGTAAGCGAGCATCAAGATGGTAGCGACCGAGTAAATTTGATGACTGTTCATTCTGTTAAAGGACTAGAATTCGATTATGTGTTCTTAATTGGCATGGAAGAAGGCATTTTTCCTCATTATAATGCTATTAATGATGGAACAGCTTCTGCTATCGAAGAAGAGCGAAGACTCTGCTATGTTGCGATAACTCGTGCTAAAACAAAATTATATATAACTTCTGCCGAATCGCGCATGTTATTTGGCAATAATAACTACAATTTGCCTAGCAGATTTATCGATGAAATAGATAAAAAATATCTGAATATAAAAGATAATAAAATAGGTTCTAAAGCTATATCAAAAATAAAGAAGGTCATTGACAAAAATGCTGAATATCAGGTAGGAGAAATAATTAAGCATACTGATTTTGGTGAAGGTGTTGTCATTAGCATTGATAAAACTATTTTAACCGTTGCTTTTCCTCATCCCATTGGTATAAAGAAATTAATGAAAGGACACCCTAGCATTACTAAATTATCATAATTTAATGTCGAGGTGAAAAATGAAAAAAATAGTAGTACTTATTTTACTGACAATTTTTCTAACTTTAGAAATATTATTTTTGTACAATAAGAATAACGAATATCGCTCGGCACAAACAGAATTAAGCAAAAAAATAGCTAGTAGTAAATCTTCTGAACTTCTTAAAGAGGAAAAAAAGGATCTTGAAACAAGAATTAAAGAACTCTTTGTTCAAGAAACTGCAAGTCTAGATAATGCTTACGATACTATAGATGAAGAAAAATTAGTTAATGAAAATTTAAATAATGAAATAGTGGCTTTAGAAGATAGTATCAAATTACTTGAAGGAAATCTTACGGAACTTCAACACAAGTATGACAAACTTTTAAAAAAAGAATCAAATAATACTTTTTATATAACTGGTGTAGCTTTTATTAATCAATATCCTGACTATCCAACAGGATGTGAATCAGTATCATTAGCAATACTCTTAAATTATTATGGAATAGACATTTCACCGCTCGATATTATAAATAACTTGCCCAAAGGAAGTTTACCATATAACAAAGATGGGATTACGTACGGTGGCGATCCTGAAAGAGAATTTGTTGGCGATCCTTTGACAACTAATTCTTATGGCATCTATGAGAAACCTCTTGCAGAAATTGCCACCAAATATAAAGATGGAATAATTATAGGAACAGGTATGGATTTTGATCAAATATTGGAGGTTGTAAAACAAGGACGCCCTGTTGTTGTTTGGACCTCGATGAATTTATCGATACCATACATATCAAAATCTTGGATTTATGAGCCAACAGGTGAAAAAATACATTGGAAATCAGGAGAACATGCAGTCGTTGTAATTGGTTATACGGAAAATAAAGTAATAATTTCTGATCCTATTGGTGGTAAGATAAAATATCAGTCCCGCTCTATTTTTGAAGAAAGATACAATTATTTCGGAAAGAAGGCTTTGTATTACTGATGAGAAGAAAATTGCTTAATATTATAGTTCCTTTATTTTTAGTAGTTCTTTTAATTATAGCTTTAGTTTTAACTTGTCAAAACGTTAATTTAAAAAATAAAACTAAAAATTTAGAAAAGGAACTTTCCGAAATTACCCGTTTAAAATCAGAGATTAGTCAATTAGAAGAAATTGAGAGTAATTATAATAATATTAAAATGAATAATGACCAATTAAGAATGCACAAAAGTGACTTATTATCAGAAATAAATAGATTAAATTCCAAAATAAACAAATTAGAGAAAGCAATAAATAACTTTAAGTAGTATCTATTTCTAAATATTGGAATATACTATATTGGAGGTAGATATGGATTATAGTATTTTAGTAAACAAAGATAATCCTTTACCACGTGCATCAATTCCGACTGATTTGGTAGATGCCGGAAGTCTTTACAAAGATAATATTAAAATAGATAGAACTGTAAAAGAAGAATTTGATAAATTAAAAACTTTAGCCTCTCAATATGGTTATCATATTGATATTGAAAGCGGCTATCGAGATTATGATTATCAGGAAAAAATATATAATCATCTTCTTGAAGAAAAGGGTTTTAGTTATGCTATTACTAGAATTGCCGAACCAGGAAAATCGGAACATCAGACGGGCTTGGCGATTGATTTCTGCGTTTATGATAATGGAAAGTGTTATATAGAACATGAAATAGAAGATTTACCAGTGACAAAATGGATTCACCAAAATGCCCATCGATATGGTTTTATTTTAAGATATCCTGAAGGTAAAGAAGATATAACAAAATATAGTTATGAACCATGGCATTTAAGATATGTTGGAGATATCGCAAGTTATATTTATAATCATAATCTAACTTTAGAAGAATATAAAAATAGTTTACTTAAATAATAGCAATCTTGTTTCTTATAGCCAAGAAACAAGATTTTATTTTACTAGAAAAGAGTTAAAGAAATAAAATTCCTTTTTAATATAATGATTACTTTGATCTTGACATTTATTATAATAAATGATAATATCATCATATGAACAACAATTCATATATATAGGAGAAAAAAATGTTTGAGTGTAATAATGTAATTCATAAAGATATAGTAGACAGTATCAAAGATAAATTGCTCACAGAAGACAAAATAATAGATATTTCTGAGCTATTTAAAGTATTTTCTGATTCGACAAGGCTAAAAATAATAGCGGCTCTTTTAGAAAATGAACTATGTGTTTGTGATTTAGCGTATTTGATTCATAGTACTCAATCTGCCGTTAGTCATCAGTTACGCATTTTAAAGAGTGCTAAATTAGTAAAATATCGTAAGGTCGGCAAAGTAGTCTATTATAAAGTTGCTGACGATCATGTTAAGAAGATATTTCTCATGGGAAAGGAGCATATTTATGAAATATAAATTTTATATAGAAAATTTAGAATGTGCTAATTGTGCTAAAAAGATAGAAGATGTTCTAAATAAAGATGATAAGATATCTTCTGCTACTATTAATTTTGCTACTTCTAAATTGTCATTACGAACAGATATCAAAGAACCATTAGCATATGTAAGGAAAATAGTAAAAGAAGTAGAACCCAATGCTATTATAATAAATAATCCAAACCAAGATGTAAAGAAAGACCATTATTTTTATCTTCTTTTAGGTGGTCTCATGGGATTAATAGGAATTCTAATTAAAGTGCCATTCTGGCTAAGAATTATTTTAATTATTGGAAGCTATCTTCTTTTATTACATAGAACTTTTATCGTGGCTATAAAGCAACTGCAGAAGAAAATTATAAGTGAAAATTTTCTGATTGTTATATCTTGTATCGGAGCATTCATTTTGGGCGAAATTGAAGAGGGACTAATGGTTATCTTTCTTTATGAGCTAGGAAAAGTAATCGAAAATAAGGCCTTAAATAGAAGTAGAAAGTCAATTACTGATCTCATGGATATAAAACAAGAAACTGTTAATTTAAAAGAAGAGAATACGATTGTCAAAGTCGCAACTGAATCGGTAAAAAAAGGCAGCATTATTGTTGTCAAAGAAGGAGAGAAGATTGCTTTAGATGGTATTGTTATAAAGGGAAGTGCCTATTTAGATACATCGGCTGTAACAGGAGAATCAGTCCCTATTTTAGTCCAAGAAAATGATAAAGTACTATCTGGTACAATAAATCAAAAAGGCTTGCTAGAAGTTAAGACTACTTCTTTATATGAAGAATCCACAGTAAATAAAATTTTAGAATTAGTAGAATCTGCTACCGAAAGAAAAGCTAAAACTGAAACCATTGTTTCAAAGTATGCCTCTACATATACAATACTTGTTTTATTAATATCAGTTTTAGTAGCAGTTTTTCTTCCTTTATTTACCGATATTACATATCTTGACAGTATATATAAGGGTTTAACTATTCTAGTTATATCATGTCCTTGTGCTGTTGCTATATCTGTACCTTTAGCCTATTTCTCCGCTATAGGAGCATCATCACGAGCGGGAATACTAATTAAAGGAAGTAACTTTTTAGATAATCTTCGTAATATTAGTCATATTATTTTTGATAAAACTGGAACTATAACAACAGGAGAATTTGTTGTATCAGAAGTAATTATTTTTGATCATGATTATAAAAAAAACGATGTGTTAATGCTCTTTGCGAAAGGAGAAGCCTTTTCTAACCATCCTCTTGCCAAAGCTATAATCAAAAAATATAATCATAAAGTGAAGACAGATGATGTTAAAAACTTCAAAGAGAAAGCTGGAATGGGTATTTCTTATGTACATAATAATAATAAAATAAAAATTGGAAACTATAAATATTGCCAAATAGATGATAAGAATAAAAATAAAATATATTTGCAAGTAAATGGTAAAGTGGTAGCGGCATTATTAGTTGTTGACGAAATAAAACCAAATGCCGAGCGAGTAATTGATAAGTTACAAAAGATGCATATTAAGGTCAGTATGTTTACTGGGGATACAAAAGAAAAAGCTCTGGAAATGGCTCATTTTTTAGGAATAAATAATTGCCAGTATGAAATGCTTCCCCAAGATAAATATCACCAACTTGAGAAAATTTTAAGTAATAAAAATACTGACGATATAATATCCTTTGTTGGTGACGGTTTAAATGACGCCCCTGTTATAGCCCTTTCGGATTTGGGAATATCGATGGGAAATATCGGTAGTGATTCTGCAATTGAAGCTTCGGACGTAGTTATCACTAATGATAATCTCGATAAAATAATAAAAGCTATTAATATTTCTCAAAAAACTAATAGCATAGTTAAAGAGAATATAATATTTGCACTGACGGTAAAAATATCTGTCTTAATATTATCTTTTGTAGGAATTTCGACAATGTGGCAAGCAGTTTTTGCGGATGTTGGTGTTACTATAATTTGTCTTTTAAATACCCTGCGACTATTAAAAAATAAAAAAAACATGTTTTAATAACATGCTTTTTTTGGTATAATATAAATATAGTTTGGAAGTGAATAATGCAAAATATATATGGCTTAACGTTAAAAGAATTAGAAGAATATTTTTTGTCTATAGATGAGAAACCATTTCGTGCATCCCAAATATATGATGGATTATATAAGAAAAGATTTACTAGTTTTCATCAGATGACCAATATCAGTAAGAAATTACGCGAAAAATTGTCGGAAGATTTTTCTTTATTTAAAATCAAGTTATTAGTAAAACAAGAAGGAGTTAATGTAAATAAATATCTTTTTGAATTAGAAGATGGAAATAAGATAGAATCAGTTCTTATGTTTCATGATTACGGAATTAGTATTTGTGTGTCATCGCAAGTAGGATGTAATATGTCATGTGCTTTTTGTGAAAGTGGTAGGTTAAAAAAAGTACGCAATCTTATGGCTTATGAAATGGTTGAACAAATCCTTCTTATTGAGGATGATATTCAAAAAAAAATAACGCATGTTGTCGTTATGGGGATAGGAGAACCGTTTGATAATTATGATAATTTACTTCATTTTATCAAGATCATCAATAGTGGTAAAGGAATAGACATAGGTTCTAGACACATTACTGTTTCAACTTGCGGTTTGATACCTGAAATTAAAAAGTTTTCCTGTGAAGAAGGACAAGTAAATTTAGCAATAAGCCTTCATGCTCCAAATAATGTTATTAGAAATAAGATAATGAAAATAAACAAAGTATATCCGATCGAAGAGCTTATAGAAACCGTTAAAGAATATATCAAAAAAACAAATAGAAGAGTAACCTTTGAATATATTTTATTAGATGGTATTAATGATAGCGAGAAAGAAGCTAAAGAGCTAGCTTCACTTTTACAGGGGATAAATTGTTATGTTAATTTAATTCCGTATAATGAGACGACAAATATCAACTTTCGAAGAACAAGAAAGTGGAAAATTTTAAAGTTTTATGATATACTTAAAACACATAAAATAAACGTGACAATTAGAAAAGAATTTGGCGGAAATGTATCTGCCGCTTGTGGGCAGTTGAGAGCCAATAATTAAGAGGAAGTGAAAAATAGTATGCAGACATTTTATATGACAGATGCCGGAAAGGTGAGAACTCATAACGAAGATAATGTGACCATAATAAAAAATAAAAATAATGAATATATTTTAGCAGTAGCGGATGGTATGGGCGGTCATAAGGCGGGAGAGGTTGCTTCTAATATTGCCATTGAATATCTTACTGAAGAATTTGAGAAAACGGAAACATTAGGTAAAAAGGAAGATGCAATTGATTGGCTTCGGAATATCGTTAAACAAATCAATGAAAAAATATTTTCTTATACAGAAACACATCCTGAAAGCAAAGGTATGGGAACTACTCTAGTTATAGCCATAAAAACAAATGATTATATATTATATGGTAATATTGGAGATTCTTCTGGTTACGTCTTGAAAAATGGAAAATTACACAAGGTGACGAAGGATCATACCCTTGTTAATTTACTTGTTTCAACAGGTGAATTAACAGCTGAACAAGCAAAATTCCATCCTCGTAAGAACCTACTTACTAGAGCTTTAGGAGCTAATGATCCCATAGAAATTGACATTTTTGATGTCGACAATACCGTCGGAGCTCTCTTTCTATGTAGTGACGGTCTAACGAATATGGTTACTGATGAACAAATTGAAAAAGTATTAAATAGTAACTTTTCGATTGAAGAACAAGTAGAAAAGTTAATAAAGAAAAGTAATATGCGTGGTGGTCCTGATAACATATCAATAGCATATCTAAAAAGGGAAAGTGGTGATTTGTAATGCTATCTAAAGGACAGAAAATCAATGATAGATATGAAATCATTAAAACTATAGGTGAAGGTGGCATGGCTAATGTTTATTTAGCTAATGATACCATTTTAGAAAGAAAAGTCGCCATCAAAGTACTTCGTGGTGATTTATCAAATGATGAAAAATTTATTCGACGTTTTAAAAGAGAGGCGTTATCCGTATCAAATCTATCACATCCTAATATTGTTGAAGTATATGATGTTGGTGAAGAAGAAGGAAACTATTATATTGTCATGGAATATATTGAAGGAAAAACGCTCAAACAATTGCTTCAAAAAAGAGGAGCTCTTACTTTACCTGAAGTAATTGACATTATGAGTCAGCTTACCGATGGTCTTGCTCATGCTCATGAAGCTTATATAATTCATCGTGATATTAAACCTCAAAATATCATGATTGAAGATAATGGATTAGTTAAAATAACAGATTTTGGCATTGCTATGGCTTTAAATTCGACTCAACTAACTCAAACAAACTCTGTTATGGGATCGGTTCATTATTTGCCACCCGAACAAGCAAACGGGAAAGGTTCCACTATTAAAAGTGATATCTATTCACTTGGAATTCTAATGTATGAACTTCTTTCTGGAACAGTTCCTTTTAAAGGAGATACTGCCGTAGAAATAGCTTTAAAACATATGAAAGAAAAGATACCTAGTATTAGAAAACAAAATCCAACTATTCCACAATCTATTGAAAATATTATTTTAAGAGCTACTGCTAAAAATCCTAAAAACCGCTACGATTCAGTAAGAGAAATGTATACTGATTTGCAAACAGCTATGGAGAAACCTAATGATAAACGTTTAGTATATGAATACCCTGAAAATGATTTGGAAGAAACGAAAGTAATCCCTCCTGTGGCTAAAAAACCTAAACAAGAAGTAGTTGATAAACCATTAGAAGATAAGGAAGAAAATGAAATTATATCTGATGACAAAAATGAAAAAAATAAACTTCCAATAATATTAGCAGCAGTTTTACTCATTATTTTAATTGCTCTAGCAGGAATCTATTTACTTATTACCAATAATGATGTCAAAGAAGTGAAAGTTCCAGATGTTGCGGGGTTAACTCTTGAAGAGGCAATTAAAAAAATTGAGAAGGAAGGACTAGAGTACACGACAAAATCAGAAGAAAGTTCCACTGTTGACGAAGGAAAAGTAATTAGAACGGAACCTAAAGCCGGTTCAACAAAAACTAAAGGAAGTACAATAACGATAGTTGAATCAACTGGCGAAAAATATCTTTTACTTGAGGATTATACTGGAAAAAACTATTATGAAATAAAGGCTAAATTGGAACTTAATGGAATTGAAGTAGAAATGAAGACTAAAAGTGTCGAGGATGCTACAGAATATAAAGATAAAGAAGATTTAATCATTGATCAGGAGCCACAATTTAAAGAAGGAGAAGAGCAGAAATTATTTGCCAAAGACCATGTTATATTATATATTCCCGAAGTTGATGTTTATCCTGATATGGTCGAAGAGAAGTGGACGTTATTACAGGTTCAAGATTTTGCTAAAGAATATAACCTAACTTTAGATATTACCTATGAAGAGACTGAAGAAGTAGATGAAAATATTATATTGTCGCAAAATAGAGAACCAGGTGATCCTATCTACGAAGGATATACTTTAAAAATAACTGTTTCCAAAAAACCTGAAGAAGAACCAACCGATGCACTATTGCCAGGACACGAATAGCAAAAAAGGAGAAAAAATGGAAGGCATTATCATAAAAAATGAGAGTAATAATTATACAGTAAAAACTGCAAGTGGGTTACTTGTATGTAAACCAAGGGGGAAATTTAGATTTGATAACATCAGCCCACTAGTGGGGGATATCGTTGCCGTAGATGATATCAATAACTATATTATTGCAATCAAAGAAAGGCGAAATTCTCTTATCAGACCTTCCATTGCTAATGTTGATGTAGCGCTTATTGTTACTTCTGTTAAAGAACCAATTATCGATTATCATTTATTAGATAAGCTGCTAACAATTATATCTTATCATCATGTTGAGCCAATTATTTGTTTGACTAAAATAGATTTATTAGAAAAAGATGAAGAAAAGATGCTTAAAAGTAAAATGAAATACTACCAAAAAGCAGGTTATCGAGTACTGACCAATCAACATTTAAGAGAACTAAAAAATATTTTTAAAAATAAAATAACCGTTTTTACTGGCCAATCGGGAGCTGGCAAATCGTCACTACTTAATAAATTAGATCAAAAATTGTCTTTGAAAACTAACGAAATATCTAAATCTTTAGGAAGAGGAAAACATACTACTAGATGTACTACTCTTTACGAGATAAATGACGGTTTAGTAGCGGATACTCCTGGTTTTTCAATGGTCGATTTTCATGGCATGAGTAAAGTAGATATTAGAAATAACATGAAAGAAATGTTTAATAATTTAGATAAATGTAAATATCGAGATTGTATGCATATCAAAGAAGAAGGATGTTATATTAAAAAAATGGTCGAAAATGGTGAAATATTAGTATCGAGATATAATAATTATATGTCATTTATAGGAGAAAAATAATATGAAATTATCGGTATCAATTTTAAACTCAAAAGACAAAAATAAAACAATAACAAAATTAAATAATTCAAATATAGACTACTATCATATCGATGTAATGGACGGAATTTTTGTCTCTCAAAAGGCAATGCCTCTCGAAGAAATATCACAAATTATTTCTATTACTAATAAGCCATTAGATGTTCATTTAATGGTGGATGATCCCCTAAAGTATATTGAATATCTTGGAAAGATAGATCTTGTCACATATATAACCTTCCATTTAGAGATCAATAAAGAAATTATGCGTTTAATCTCCCAAATAAAAACATATAATAAAAAGGTTGGGCTATCCGTTAAACCAAACACCAATCTAGATCTTTTAAAACCATATTTACCATATATAGATTTAATTCTTATTATGACAGTTGAACCAGGATGCGGAGGACAAACCTTTCTCACAAGTAGTATTGATAGAATCCTAATAATAAAACAAATGGTAAAAAATTATAATATTAAATTAGAAGTTGATGGAGGAATTAATGATAATACTATAAAATTAATCTCTGATGTTGATATTGCCGTTGTTGGCTCTTATATAACTACATCGGATGATCCATTAGGCCAAATCGAGAAATTGTCTGTATAAAAAATAACTTTAAATATAATAATAGTAATGAAAGGAGTTTCATTATGAATAAAGATAATCATCCCAAATTAGAAGCAGAAATAATAGAGGAAGAATATAAATTAGGAAAAGAGTATTATAGTAAATTATTGGAAGAGGCTAAAAAAGAACATGATAGTAAATAGCTATTTAAATATTAAAAGAAGAAACAGTAACTACTATTTAAAAAGTAGCTACTGTTTTATAATGAAGTAAAAAATAAGAAACAATAAAATTGCCTCTTATTACATGAGTTTTTAATAATTAGATACCTTGTTTTACATTCTTAAAATTTATGCTTCCTTACTATTTTTCTTTAAACTTCTTGCTTCTCTAACACTAGTCTTAATTTTTTTGCCAAACTTATCTATAATAGTAGTGTAATTAACTTTTTGCTTAGATTTTGTTATTTTTAGGCAATTAGGTCTATTATTTACTGTTCTTGTTTTTTTATTTGTTACTTTTTTCATTGTTTTCCTCCTCATTAATTCGATATTAACTTTATCATAAAAATATTCTTAAGTCAAGTAGTATTTAAGTTGTTTCTAATGATGATAAAATTTTATGATAATATTTATATCCAATAAAAGTTCTCTAGATAAGAGGGCTTAATTTTCTTCAATATAATTACCTCTTTTAATGAATTCTTTTAAAATTTTAGTGATTGCCCTTTTTTCAATTCGTGATACATAGCTTCTAGATATGCCAAGTTCTTTAGCTATTTCTTTTTGTGTAATTTCTTTATTGCCATCAAGTCCATATCTTTTGCATAAAACTTGTTTTTCTCGCTTATTTAAAACATTCATATATTCTCTTAATAATTTGATACTATCATTTTTATGTATTTCTTCAGCAAAGTCTGGATCAGTTGTTTTAAGAACATCCAAAATAGTTACTTCATTCCCTTCCTTGTCATAACTTATGCCGTCATATATACTGACGTTTTTGGAATTCTTTTTATCAGCTCTAAAGTACATTAGAATTTCATTTTCCGCACATTTAGCAATATATGTAGTAAGTTTGACATTTTTTTGTGGTGAAAAACTATCAATTCCTTTTATAAGACCAATCGTTCCAATTCCTATTAAATCATCAATATCGTTAGTATTAGATTCAAACTTTTTCACAATATGAGCTACTAGTCGTAAATTTCTTTCGATTAAAATATTTCTTGCTTCCTTATCGCCTTTAAGCATCCTTGCAATATATAATTCTTCTTCTTCTTTTGTAAGAGGATTAGGAAAAACGTTATTAGAATAAGCACCAGTAAAAAAAACAAAGTTGTTAATAATAAAATTAAAAAAATTAATTAACATTATACCTCCTAATAAATAATATATCTAATAATTCTTAATTATGATAAATATAAAATTCCAAATCCTTCTTCTAAAGTTATATAGAGAGATTTTTTTGTAAAAATTCTTATAAATATTTCCTATTTAATTAAAAAATATAGTATAATTAAATTGAGGTGTCTTATGAATTATTTTTTTCCCGATATTTATCAAAAAAGTATATATACAATTGACTATAATAAGTTAAAAGAAAATGGCATCAAATGCCTTCTCTTTGATTTAGATAATACATGTGTTCCCTATGCTGAAAAAGAACCATCGAAGAAGCTTATTAATTTATTTGATAAACTTGGTAGTATGGGATTAAAGGTAATTATTTTTTCTAATTCGAAAAGAAAGCGCATTGAACCTTTCAAAAAAATATTAAATATTGATTGCTGTGCAAATGCTAAAAAACCTCGAAAAAATAAATTTTTAACTGTACTTAAAACTTTTGATTATGATTTATCGGAAGTAGCTATAATTGGCGATCAGTTAATGACAGACATTTATGGTGGAAATAAAGTGGGAATAACAACTATTTTAGTTAATCCCATGTCAGATATTGATATGCCTTTTACTAAAATATATCGCTTCATCGAGAAGAAAAAAATAGATAAAATGACAAGGCAAGGAATATTTAAGGTGGGAAACTATTATGATTAAGAAATGTCTTGGATGTGGAGTTAATCTTCAAAATAATGATAAAAATAAAGAAGGATACATAAATAGCTTGACCCAAGATATATGTGAAAGATGTTTTAAACTAAGACATTATAGCCATTTTGAACAGACAACTTTTACAAATGATGATTATCAAAAAATTCTAGATACAATCCCTAAAGATTCTCTTGTTGTATATTTAGTATCAGTATTGAATATTAATCTAGAATATATAGATAAATTTGATAATGTTATAATTGTTCTAACTAAAAAAGATTTGCTTCCAAAATCTGTCAAGGATTATAAATTAATAAATTATATAACAAATATGACTAATCATTATTTGGAAATAGAAGTAATAAGTTCTCTTAAAAATTATAATTTAGATAGCCTCCTATCAAAAATAAAAGAACATTCTTGTGGAAAAGAAATTTATTTTGTTGGCATGACCAATTCTGGAAAATCTACTTTGATAAATAAAATGATAAAAAATTATTCTGAAAAAACAATCGAAGTAACTACTAGTATTTATCCCTCTACTACATTAGATAAGATCAAAATAGATATATCCGACTTGAAAATTATAGATACACCTGGCTTATTAAGCACCGGCAGTATTTTAAATAATTTAAGTGTTAAAGACATTAAAAGAATAACTCCAAATAAAGAAATAAAACCACGAAGTTATCAGTTGAAAGGGCAAGGGTCTTTAATAATTGATAACATGATTAGAATAGATTATTATGAAGATAATAACATAACAATTTATTTAGCAAACAATCTTCAAATAGTAAAAAGTAGTTTAAATAATTCTAAATTGAAAGATTGTAAAAACATAGATTTTGATCTATCTGCCCGCCAAGATATTGTTGTTGAAGACTTATGTTTCATTAAGTTTACTAAATCGTGTCGAATAAGTATGTATTATTTATATCCTGTAAATATTTATCAGCGAAATAATTTAATATAAAAATAAATATTTCTATTTACTTTTTTGTCTTTTTGTATTATAATTTATTCTAGAATAAGGAGGTATGTAACCTATGAAACTTACTAAAGAAGAACTAGATACGTTAGCTATGCAATTAACAGAAAATCCAACACTTGAGACACTTGAACAATTTGTAAGTACTTTGAGAAAAAATAATCCCACTAATTCTGTTTCTCAAGGTCCCACACTAAATTTTGATGGCAATATATTTTCAAGTAATCCGCCAGATTTAATGAGTCCTCCAGAAAATTTGCAAAATTCCCCATCAGCTCTAGCAAATAAACAGCCATTTTTTGGACAAGATACTTTTGGTAATACACCTAGTAGTAATGTACCAGGGAATGTGATTCCCATTAGTGGTCAACCTACCAATCTAAATCCTCAACAAACAATTTTAGGTGGTATGCAAGAACTTAATAGAAATACTGGATATCCAAATCAAGCAGCTTAAACAATATTTTTAATAAAAGAATAGGTAAATATTTTGATATTAAATTACATTTTCAATATTTTGAAAAATGTTATATCAAGGCTACTTATTTTTTTTATGGAAAGAATTGACAACCTAAAATAAATAATATATAATAACAAAAGAATTGAGGTAATTATGAATACTAAAGTAATTAACATTCAAGCATTAGCTTTTCTTGGCGATGCTATATTTTCTTTATATATTAGAAAATCACTTTTAGAGATGGGTATAAACAAGGCTGATCTCCTCCAAAAAAAAGCTGTTAAATACGTATCTGCTAAAGGGGAAGTAAGGATTCTTCAAGAGTTAAAAGATAAGAATATTTTAACTAAAGAAGAAATAGAACTTGTCCGAAGGGGCAGAAATAATAAAAAATTAAGTCATCCCAAAAATACCGATATTGTAACTTATAAGTTATCTACTGGTTTTGAGGCTTTACTGGGAAATTTATATTTACACGATAAAAAGCGTCTTCAAGAAATTCTTGAAAAAATAGAGGTTCAGTAATGCAAATATATGGGAAAAGAGTCGCTTTTGAGAGACTACAAAATTATGATCATAGTATAAAGAAAATATATTTAAGTGATAAGTTTAACGATAGAGAAATAATGGAGCTTATTAAAGAGAGGCATATTCCAGTAAAAATGTTAAAAAATAACAAGCTGGATAATATTTGTAATGGTCTCCATCAGGGGATAATATTAGAAGTTGAAGATTTTAAGACATATTCTTTAGAAGAAATAGTACCAAACATTAATAAAGATAATCCTCTTATTGTCATGCTTGATCATCTTGAAGATCCGCATAATTTTGGTGCCATTATTAGAAGTTGTGAAGCCTTTGGAGTTGATGCTATTATTATTCCTAATGATCGTTCAGTAAAGATAACTAGCACGGTTGTTAAAACCTCTGTTGGAACTATTGAAAAAGTGCCTATTATCAATGTAACTAATTTAAATAATGCTATAAAAAAATTAAAAAATTATGGATATTGGATTATTGGTACTGATATGGAAGGAACCGATTATACGACAATTGATTATAGGACCAAAGTAGTTATAATTATAGGAAATGAAGGAAGAGGAATAGGTAGATTAGTTAGTGAAAATTGTGATTATATAGCTAAAATACCAATGAAAGGTACAGTAAATAGTTTGAATGCTTCTGTTGCTGCAGGAATATTTTTAGCTGAAATAATCAAATCTAGGGGGTAGATATGAATAACGACTATGAATTAGTATATTTAGCAAAAGAAAATGACGAAATAGCAATTGATTTACTGTATAAAAAATATTATAAACTCATATATCATATGGTAAAAAAGTATGCTGCTTTTAATTCTCAAAATGAAGATGTATTTTTTAATGAAGCTAATTTAACTTTTTACAGAGCGGTTATAACTTATAAAGATAGTAATACTTTTGCCACTTATTTAAGTCGATGTTTATATAGTAGTATGTCTAATTGTTATAAAGCATTAAATCGTAAGAAGAGTAAGATTTTAAATGAGGCCTTATATATATTGGATGATGATACTGATAATAGCAATATTATTGTAGATCATACATATGATCCTCAACGCATATTACTAGAAGAAGAGGCATGTAGAATTTTAAAAGATAAAATTATTGCTGAACTATCTTGGAAAGAAGAATTAGTATTTGAACTTAAAATACAAAATTATTCTCCTAAAGAGATAGCAGAAATAACGGATAATAACTTAAAAACAGTCTATAATATAATTAAGAGAATCAGAAATAAAATTGTCAAATTAGCGTCATAGAAGACTAAAAGTATTTACTTTCGGTGGCCTATAATATATACTATAATTAGATAGAGGAGGGGTAATTTATGTATTCACATTTGTCATCTAATTTAAATGAATTAAAAGTTGAACTAATCGAGTTAATTATTGGTTCTAACGATACGGGAGAGTTATTTTCTAAACTAGAAGGCTATTTAAAAGGAACCAAAAAAATTAATAATCCCGGTGGTATTTATGATGTAAATGCTCTTCCTTTAGTGGAAGCTGATAATAAAAAAGAAGAAAGAGAACGAGAAACCGCTATCCTTGAGGGAAGTGTTACACCAAATCCCTATGCTAATAGTCGCACAGTAACTCCTAATAACTAATATAAAAGGTGCTATAAACAGCATTTTTTTATTGTCTATAAGGTTTAAATTATGGTATAATATCCCTGCATAAATGAAGAGGTGATATAAGTGGATAAAATAATTATTAAAGGTGCAAGAGAAAATAATCTAAAAAATATCAATCTTGAAATCCCCAAGAATAAGTTGGTTGTTATGACAGGAGTATCGGGAAGTGGCAAGTCTTCTTTAGCTTTTGATACAATTTATGCAGAAGGACAAAGAAGATATGTTGAAAGTCTCTCAGCCTATGCTAGACAATTTCTTGATAATACTGGCAAACCCGATGTCGATACGATTGAAGGCCTATCACCTAGTATTTCTATCGATCAAAAGACAACTAATAAGAATCCAAGAAGTACTGTTGGAACAGTTACAGAAATATATGATTATTTGAGGTTATTATTTGCAAGAGTTGGGATACCCTACTGCCCCAATCATAAAATTCCTATAACCTCACAGTCTATTGAGGAAATGACTAATAGGGTTCTTGATTTAGAAGAAGGAACTAAAATAATGATTTTGGCGCCTGTTATAAAGGGAGAAAAAGGAACTCATAAAGATCTTTTTGAAAAATTAAGAAAAGAAGGTTATATTAGAGTAAAAGTTGATAATCAATTAAAGGATTTGGCTTCAGATATCGAACTAGAAAAAAATAAGAAACACAATATTTCGGTTATCATCGATAGACTAATTATTAAAGAAGGAATAAGAAGTAGATTATATTCATCATTAGAAACAACGGCTATACTAGGACATGGAAAAGTAGTAATTGACATTATTGATGGCGATGAGATACTTTTATCAGAAGACTATGCTTGTCCATATTGTGACTATTCATTAGAAGAATTAGAACCAAGAATCTTTTCTTTTAATGCTCCCTATGGTTCATGTGAAGAGTGTAAAGGATTAGGGATTAAGTATAAAATAGATCTTGATTTAGTAATTCCTGATAAAAACAAATCCATCATAGAAGGGGCTATAAAACCCATAAATTTAGAAGATGAATCTAGTATAACTTATACTGAACTTACGACAGTAGCGAACTTTTATCATATCGATTTAAATAAACCAATAAAAGATTTAACTAAAGAACAATTAAATATTATTCTTTATGGTTCTAAAGATTTATTAACTTTCAATTACAAAGCTAAAAATGGGAATACTAGAAGAACTACTAGTTATTACGAAGGGATAATTACTAATCTTGAGAGAAGATATATCGAAACGAAAAGTACATGGATAAGAGATTGGATTGAGGGATATATGACAGAAATGCCATGTTCTAGTTGTCATGGTTCAAGGTTAAAGTCTTCCGTTTTAAATGTTCTCATAAACAAAAAAAACATTTATGAAGTGACCTGTATGTCCATAAGTGATTTAAAAGACTTTATATCAAATTTAAAATTAACAGAAGAACAGAAAAAGATATCTGAAATAGTAGTAAAAGAAATACTATCACGTTTAGTTTTCCTAAATAATGTTGGTTTGGGATATTTAACATTAGCCCGTGAAGCTGGTACTTTGTCTGGTGGAGAAAGTCAAAGAATAAGATTAGCAACACAAATTGGTTCCCGTTTAACAGGAGTACTTTATGTTTTAGATGAACCAAGTATTGGCCTTCATCAGAAAGATAATCAAAAGTTAATAAATTCCTTATTAGAAATGCGCGATTTAGGTAATTCATTAATAGTTGTCGAGCATGATACTGATACTATGCTAGCGGCTGACTATTTAATAGATATAGGTCCAGAAGCTGGCGAGAAGGGAGGATATGTCGTTGCACAAGGGACTCCTCAAGAAGTGATGAATAATAAAGATAGTATTACAGGTAGATATTTAAAAGGTTTAGAAAAAATAGATATACCTAAATTTCGCCGAAAAGGTAATAAAAAATATCTCGAAATAAAAGGAGCTAAAGAAAATAATTTGAAAAATATTAATGTCAAAATTCCGTTAGGAACAATGACTTTAATAACCGGCGTGTCAGGAAGTGGCAAGTCAACACTTATTAACGAAATTTTATATAAAACTTTAGCTTCAACGATCTATACTTCTAAAGAAAAACCTGGCCAATGTAGGGCTATTTTGGGTCTTGAAAATATCGATAAGGTTGTTCAAATATCTCAAACGCCAATTGGAAGAACACCGCGAAGTAATCCTGCCACCTATACAGGAGTTTTTGATGATATAAGAGACATTTTTGCTGAAACTAAAGAAGCAAAAATAAGAGGCTATGATAAAGGCCGTTTCAGTTTCAATGTAAAAGGAGGTCGGTGCGAAGCATGTTGGGGTGACGGTGTAAAAAAAATAGAAATGCATTTTTTACCAGACGTATATGTACCATGTGAGGTATGTAATGGTACAAGATATAACCGAGAGACTCTCGAAATAAAATATAAAGATAAAAATATTTATGATGTACTAAATTTAAGAGTCGATGAAGCAATGACATTTTTTGAAAATCATCCTAAAGTATTAAATAAATTACAAGTACTACATGATGTTGGTTTGGGATACATAAAGTTAGGACAACCTGCTCCTACTTTATCTGGTGGTGAAGCTGCTCGAGTAAAACTTTCTAAAGAACTCCAGAAAAAGCCTACCAGCAAGACTGTTTTCATTCTTGATGAACCGACAACTGGTCTCCACCAAGAAGATATTAAAAAACTTCTCGTTATATTAGAAAGAATTGTTGATAATGGCGATACAGTAATTATAATTGAACATAATTTAGATGTCATTAAGGTTGCTGATTATATAATTGATTTAGGTCCTGAAGGTGGTGATAATGGTGGCCGTGTCGTAGCTACTGGTACACCAGAAGAAGTTGCCCAAATAAAAGAATCTTATACCGGACAATTTTTAAAAGAGATCTTAAATATATAACTAAGTTTAAATAAATATAAAAATAGTTTAGTTACATTTGTAACTGAACTATTTTAATTGTGAATATACCATGTTTTATTAATATCACAACTTTGACTGAGTGGTTCAGGATCTGGTTTATCTAAAATAGCAATAGTGGGCATTTTAAAAGCTGTTCCAAACATAATACATGTTCCTGGATGTAAAGTTTTAATTTTATTAGTTAAAGTAATATCTGCACTAGATATAATATCCTTAATAAATTGTAAATCTTTAGGATGAAACATTTTAAAGACTAGAAAATTACTACATTGTGATATCGTTGTTTCCGAAAGTTCAGAAGGTCTTTGTGAAACAATTCCTAAAAGAAGACCATATTTTCTCCCTTCTTTGGTAATTCTTTCAAAAATATTATATCCTAAAATATCTACATCACTATCGTTTTGAACATATCGATGCGCTTCCTCTAAAACAATATGGAATGGCATAGTAGCTCTTTGATTCAAAGAAACAATATAATCAAAGAATAACTTTGAATAAATTTTTACAATATTTTTAGCAAATCTATCATCAACATAGTTAATATTAAAATTAATAATTTGAGCTTTGCGGCCATTAGGACAAGTTAACAATAGACTTATGTAACCTTCCCTATTAATATATCCATCATAATCAAAATATTTAGCATAGTCACTATTCATTAAATTATTAAATCTGACTTTAAGTACGTTAGCAAGTTCGAAAGCTGTATCACTATTTAAAGTACCTTCAGAAATAAGTGCAAACTCTAAAGCAATAGAAAAATCTTTCATAGTATATAAGTATTCACCATTAGGTAAAGATAACTCAAAATTTGTTAGGCATAGACTTTCTAAATATTCAATTACAATTTCGACATCAGAAAATTCACCACTCTGCTCGACAAAAAGACATTGTCTTATTGTTCTTGTCCATCCCCCTTTTTCAAGTTTAACTTCTAAATTAAGATTAGTAGTATTAAATTTAGTGAGGATAGATACAAATTTATTTCTAATTAAACTAGGAGCTTTACCAGAAAATAAAACGTCTAGTAAGCAGCGGGCAATAATGTCGTTTTTTTGATTAATAACTTCTTCTTCTTTTCTGGCAAAATAACTGACTAGTTTTAGCGCCTTTTCAATAACGGGTATTTGCTGTTTAGAAGTAACATTCATGAGTAGACATAAATCATCGACACCTAATAACCAAAATGGAAAAGATAAAATTTCATTTTCTGTACTGTTCAAATCAGTTGTATATACTTTATAATTAATATTTTCGTTTACTTCATGGATTCTTGCAAAAGCCTTCTGATATTCACCATAAGCATCAAATAAAAAAATATTAGAATAAAAAGGAAGCATCTGGCATTGGTAAAAAATACTCTGTAAAATTTTGGCTACAGAATAAGATTTACCACTTCCTGAATTACCTAGAATGGCAAAGTGATTGGAAAAAAAATTTCCAACATCAAGCTTGATATCATAATTTGGATAAATATATGACTTTCCTAACTTTATTGCATTAGGAGCATCATTATTTAAGATAATATCGAGAATATTATTATCAATTAAGTGACAGACAGCTTTAAAAGATGGTTTAGTAATATCTCCAAAAAGAAAGTGATTATTTTTAATTTCTCCTACTAAAGAGACCTGCATAATACCATTTCCAATAGCAATGACTTCTCCTATATTGACAATATTATTATCTCTAAAAACAACATTCTTGCCAATGAGACCATCATAATCATAGATATTGACTTGTAACTGTACTGATACAATATTATCGTTAATTGCAATAATTTTCCCCAACATATTCTTATTCACCTATTATAATTATAACAAAAAAAAATATAAAAGTATATAATTAAATAAAATTTTATGATATGTAATATTGTTGATTATATTAAAAAAATATGATAGTATTGAAAGAGAGGTGGAATATAATTATGATTTGTACAAATTGTGGTTGTAAATTAGAGATAGGGGCTAAATTTTGTTCTCATTGTGGTAAGGAAACGCCTTTAGTTAAAGATGATAACGTTGGTAAAATAACAATTATTAGAGCCAAAAAAATTTTTGGTTGGGCTATTCCTTTTGAAGTATATATAGATGAAGTAAAACTAGGAGTACTAAAAAATAATACCACACTAACTGCTCCTATTAGCTTAAGCGAACATGAGATTAAATTTACAAGTACTGAAAAAGATGTTATCCAAAGAATAGCATTAGATACCAATAAGAAAGATGTGACAATCTATATTATTCCTAAAATGGGACTAATTGCCGCTAAACCAGCAATAAAAGAAATAAAATATAATTAAAACTATAGATACTCTTTCAGTTTATCTATAGTTTTTTCTTGAAATTTTAAGAAATCTTTAGCAAGATGTAACTCTCTATCAGAAACCTCTTTTTCATATTCTTTAATCTTTTTTTCGATATTGATACTTCCCATTGATACCCCTTTTATCAATAAGTCCGCTACTGCACTATCACTATTATCACTTTTTATTTCTTTACCAATACCCATATTGGCCATCATTTTTTCAATTGTTCCTTTTTCGGATATTTCAGAATTATTATTTTTCAAATACTCTTTAGTTTTACTCTGCCACTCTTTATATTCCATTAAAATATTTTCAACAAATCTTTTAATTTTATTATCTTTATCTTTTAAGTAATCGAGTAGTTTTTCTAAAGTATAGGAAGCCATTTCAGCATCTTGATAGATATGAAGTACAAGTTCATTAGTTTCTTTCATAAAATCATCCTTTCTTGTTATATTATGAACAAGTTTTATTTAAAATATGATTAAAATTATTTAAAGATGATTTAGAAATAATAGGATGTATATATTATATGATGGAATATTAGATACTACTAATTTATTTGATACCTTTAAAGATAGAATTCTTTTCTCTTTTTCTAATAATAAGTCATCTTTAAGCAGATTATCGAAAAATACAATTACAGATAAAGAAATTGTCATCAAAAGTAGAGATATCATTCATTTAATTTAAGATGAGGATTTTTATGTTATAATAGGATACTATAAAGTGATAAGGTATCAACTGATCTCTATCCTAAAAAATTAAAAGAATATTTTTTAAAATACAGTATAGATAATTTAAGAACAATGTTTAATAAAGTTAGTAAAGAGGTGATTTAATATGTTAGAAATTTCTATATCTAATGTTCAAAAAAATTATGGGTTTAAAAGTGTATTAGATGGTTTTAATCTAGATATAATGTCTGGAGAAAAAATAGGACTAATAGGACCAAACGGATGTGGAAAAACTACGTTATTCAAATTAATAACCAAAGAAGAAGATGTCGATAGCGGCAATATAAGCATTAGAAAAGGTACAAATGTTAGATTGCTTTCTCAAATGCCACCAATAGTAGATGACAATTGTACTGTAAAAGATATATTAACTAGAGATTTTAAAATTATATTTGATATTGAAAAGTGCATGAAAGAATTAGAAAAGAAAATGGCAGTTGCTAATCTTGAACAAGTGGAAGATATTTTAGAAAAATATGGTAAATTACAAAATAGATTTATGGCTTTAAATGGCTACACAATAGATTCTAAAATTAGTGAATTATGTAATAAATTCAAAATAGGCGAAGATATGCTTAATAGAAGATTTAATACCTTATCAGGCGGAGAAAAAACAATAGTAAATTTAGCATCAATTATGCTATCTAATCCTGATATTTTATTACTAGATGAACCCACTAATAATTTAGATATCGATACTTTAGAGTGGTTAGAAACTTATTTAAAGAATTATTCTGGAACGATAGTATTATGTTCTCACGATAGATATTTTCTAGATAAGGTAGTTTCTAAAATAGTATCAATAGAAAGAGGTAAATCCGAAATTTTTCATGGTAATTATACATATTATTTAAAAGAAAATGAAAGAAGGATTTTATCAGAATTTGAGCAATATAAAGATCAACAAAAAATGGTAGAGGCTATGAAAAGAAAAATAAAACAATTGCAAGAGTTTGGCAAACTTGCATATCCTGGTGGAGAATCTTTCTTTAAAAGGGCCGCTAGTATTCAAAAAAGATTAGATAGATTAGAATTATTGGATAAACCGGAAACAGTTAAAGAAATTCCATTAAACTTTCAGATGAATGATAGGTCCGGTAAGCAGGTTTTAGTAGTTAGAGATTTTAATCTATCTATTGCAGATAGAAAATTATTAAATCAGATTTCTTTTGATATTACATTTAAAGATAAAGTCTGTTTAATGGGAAAAAATGGTAGTGGAAAATCGACATTGATTAAATATATCATGAATATGTACGCAAACAATTTGGAAGATCAAAATATCAAAATAGGTAGTAATGTATTTATCGGTTATATTCCCCAGACAATTACTTTTGAGGATGAAAATGCAACTATTTTAGATATAGCAAGGAAAAGCTATTATGGTTCAGAAACTCAGTTAAGATCTTCTTTAGCTAAATTTATGTTTAATGGTGAAAATGTTTTTAAAAAAGTTGGCACACTGTCAGGCGGAGAAAAAGTTCGCTTAAAACTATTTGAATTAATGCAAAAAAATGTTAATTTACTTATTATGGATGAGCCAACCAATCATATTGATATTACGACACAAGAAGTTTTAGAAGAAGCTTTGAAAGATTATTTGGGAACTATTTTATTTATTTCGCACGATAGATATTTTATAAATAAAATTGCCCAAAAAATATTTTATATAGAAGATCAAAGTATTATTGAATATTTAGGAAATTATGACGTTTACCGCCAAAAAAAATAAATATATTTTTTTCATAGCATATTAACAATATACATGAAAGATTATAACATAATTAGCCCCACAAGTCATCTTACAACTTCGACAGCTAAATTTCTTATGAAATATTTGTATTTATCAGCCTAATAGATCCAACCGTATTAAAACTGGAACTAATATTATCAGAATTAGCAATTATGTTTGAAGACAGAACTTAATTTTTTGAAAATTAAGTCATTTGTTATAAAATTTTAAATTTAATGTTGACAAATTATTTTGTTTTTAATATAATGTTATTAACAGATGAAACAAATCTGTTTTCTAACAAAATTTGTTATTAACAAATTATTAATAAGAAAGGGTGATAAAAATGATGAAGTTAGAAGATATAAGAAGACTATACATATTTGTAGATACTACCCAAGCGTTTTCAAGAGAAGGCTTATTAGCGGATCCCTATGTCCTGCATACCGTTCCAGAACTTATTGAAATTGCTAAAATTGGGACTGACGACGAAGCTGGAAAGCTGATGTTTATCGTTGACCTCCATACAAAGGATAGTCTTGAGTTTGATAGATATCCCATTCATGCTCTAGAAGGAACAAAGGAAGTTGAAATAATACCTGAATTAAAAATATATACAGAAAACTCTTTAATTTTTAAAAAGAATGCCACTAGCGCTATCTTTTCTAAAGGTTTTATCAATACTATATTAAAAATGACATCTCTAGAAAAAGTTATAATATCAGGTTGGGATACTGACATATGTGTCATGAATTTAGCAATTCCACTTCAAAATTTATTCGATGAAATAAATAGGAGAGTTGAAATAATTGTTCCTCCAAATGCTGTGGAAACCTATGATTCTCCAGATCATAATAGAGATGAATATAATGAAATGGCATTTAAATTTATGAGACAGTCAGGAATTAAAGTAAGAACTTTAGAAAGAAAGGATGTATAATATGAAGAATATGACAATGTTAATAGATTATTATGAATTTACAATGGGACAAACATACTTTGACAAAGGAGAAGCAAATAAAAAAGCCTACTTTGATGTTTTCTTTAGAAAGAATCCTTTTAAAGGTGGATATACAATATCGGGAGGATTAGATAAAATAATTGATTATATAAAAAATTTTAAATTTACCGATGAGGATATTGAATACCTAAGGGAAAAAGGTAATTTTAGTGAAGAATATTTAAAATATTTAAAAAATATAAGATTTACAGGAGATATTTATGCAGTACCTGATGGAACAGTAGTCTTTCCTAATGAACCTGTAATCACAGTAAGAGCCAATATAATAGAAGCACAATTAATTGAGACAGCTCTTCTTCTATATTTTAATTCAGCATCACTATATACAACAGCCAGTAAGAGAATAACCCAAGCTGCTCAAAATAGGCCAGTTATGGAGTTTGGAGCAAGAAGAGGAAGAGGTGATGAAGCTACCATTGAAGCCTCTAAATATGCTTATATAGGAGGATGCGTAGGAACTAGTAATACCCTTAGTGCTCTTATTAATAATATCCCAGCAATGGGAACAATGGCTCACAGTATGATATGCGACTCTTCTAGCGAATACCAAGCCTTTTTAGATTATGCTAAAAGTAATCCTAATAATTGTGTATTTTTAGTAGACACCTATAACACATTAAAAAGTGGAATACCTAACGCCATTAAAGTAGCTAATGATTATTTAAAACCTAATAATATAGAATTTAAAGGCATCAGAATCGATAGTGGGGATCTTGCTTATTTGTCAAAAGAAGCTAGAAAAATGCTAGATCAAGCAGGATATACCAATACTCAAATATGCTTAAGTAATGGATTAGATGAGTATACTATAAAAAGTTTGATTGATCAGGGATCTTGCGTCGATTCCTTTGGTGTAGGTGATAATATTGCCGCTACAAACGATCGAGTTGGAGGTGTATATAAGTTAGTTGGAGTTGAAGAAGAAGGAATTATTAAGCCAAGAATTAAATTAAGTGATACTAAGGAAAAAACAATTAATCCACACTACAAAAAAGTATATCGTTTTTATGATAAAGAAACAGGATATGCACTAGGAGATGTTTTAGCCGTTTATGATGAAATTATACCTTCTGAAAAATACGTTTTAATAGATCCCAATGATGAATTTAAAACTGTAACTATTAGTAACTATAATATAAGACAGTTACAAGTACCAATATTTATAAATGGTAATTTAGTATATCAAGTACCAACAATTGATGAGCGAAGAAGATACTGTGAAGAAGAATTTAAAACAATATATCCCGAAATCAAAAGAAGTTTAAATCCACATGAATATTATGTCGATCTATCATCTAAATTGCTAGAGTTAAAAAAAGAGCTCATATTAAATAATAGAGGAACCGTCAATAATAAAACAAGAAAGAGAGTAAAAGGACATGCGTAAAGAAAAGCTTCAAGAATTAAAAAAGTATATTGAAGAATTAAAAGTAGTTGCGCAAATAAAAGAAGCTAAATCGTTCTTTATTACCAGTATTCCCTATACTTTTAAATTAAATAATGGCGCTTATATCAAACGTGAGCAGGTTCTCAAAAATAATAATGATGGTAGTGCTGTCATCGTAATTCCCTTGACTATTGATAATGAAATACTTATGGTTGTCGAACCTAGAGTATTTACCGCGAAAACTGTTTCAGTATCTTTTCCATCAGGATACCTTGAAGAAGGAGAAAGCCCCTATGAGGCAGCCCTTCGTGAACTTAAAGAAGAAACGGGATATATTCCAAAATATATAAAATTACTAGATTCATTCTATCAAGATGAGGGATGCTCTAGAGCTTTTAATCATATTTTTATAGCTTTCAATTGTACTTGTAAATCCACTCAAAATTTAGATGAAGGAGAAATTATAAGATATATGACATTTAATCTAAAAGAATTAGATAAATTAGAACAAATGGGGTACTTAAATAGTGCTAACAGTAAACTAGCCCTAGCAAAGGGTAGAGAATATTTAAGAAAGAAGATGAGATAATGAAAAAATTTAACGCCGAGACAGAAGTTAATAATATCGTAAATTTTGTAAAAAAATATTATAAAGATAACAATTTAGGAGGAGCTATTTTAGGTATTAGTGGCGGAAAAGATTCTGCTGTAGTAGCGGCACTTTTAGTAAAGGCTTTAGGAAGTGAAAATGTAATAGGGCTTACTCTTCCATGCCATTCAGCAAGTGAAGATAAAACTGATGCTAAACTGGTAAGCGATTATTATGGAATAGAATTAGTAAACTTTGATATAACTAATACTTTTGATACTTTCAAAAGTGAACTACATAATTTAAAAGTATTTACCGATGAAGAAACAAAAAATAGTGATATTAATTTAAAACCGAGACTTAGAATGGCTACTTTATATTATTTTGCAGCATTATATACTGCATTAAAAGGGAAAACCTATTTAGTAGCGGGTACTTCAAACAAGTGTGAATTATATGTAGGATACTTTACTAAGGGCGGTGATTCTGTTCATGACATATCTTTAATTTCAGATTATACTGTTGATGAAGTAATAAAAATAGGTGAATACTTAAAAGTACCAGATAAAGTATTATATAAAAAACCAAATGACGGCTTATCTAATTTAACAGATGAAGATAAGTTAGGAGTAAAATATAGTGATATTGCTACTTATATGGAAGATAAAACCTTACTAGATGATAGCACTAAAGAAAAGATAGAAAAATTACATAATAATAACTTACATAAATTTAATATACCAACATATAAAAAAGGAGAATAAAAGCATGAAAATAGGAGTATTTGTAGGAAGTTTTGATCCAGTACATAAAGGTCATACTAACATAATTAATTATTTGATAAATAAAAAAATAGTTGATAAAATCCTAGTTATTGCAACTGGTAATTATTGGCATAAACAAAATATAACTGATTTAAAAATAAGACTAGAAATGTTAGAGTTTATAAAGAATAATAATATTATAATTGATAAAAAACATAATAATCTAGCATATACATATCAAATATTAAAATCTTTAAAAAAAGAAAATCCGAGTGATGAATTTTATTTAGTAATAGGAGCAGATAATGCAAATACTCTCGTCAATTGGAAACATTTTTATGAGCTAACAAAATATGGAATAATTATAATAAAAAGAGATAACATTAAAATAAACTTAAAAACAGACAAATCAATAGTAGTAAATAAAAATTTTGAAAGTATATCATCTACAAAGATAAGAAATGATGTAACCAAATGGAAAGATTTTTTAGATGAAAATATTTACCATTATATAAAAGAACATAAATTATACAGTTTTAAATAAAAGAATATGAACTAAATATAGAAAAATATGATAAAATAAATATACATATACAAAGAAGTAATATTGAGGATGTGATATTATGCTCCAATCTTTAAAAATGATAAATGATTGTGAAAATTATAAAAATGAGAAATGGTTAAGTTATTTATATAATACCAAAGAAAAAAATTTTAACGTCTTAAATGTTCGAAGTTTAAGACAGATAAATAAGTATTCTGTATTAAATTATGTTAGAAAAACTTTAGAAATATTGAATGATATAAACAGTAGAGAAAATTTAGATAAAGAAGTATTGAATTACATAGAAGAAACTTTAAAATGGAGCGAAGTTGCTAAAACAGGAAGTAAAAAAGATCGTCAAAGATGGAAGACTAATAAATACGATTTATTTTGTCATAATATTGGTTCTTCAGAAATATATAATGAAACTAATAATAACGTTATTATTAGTACCTTGATTAGAACACATGGTCTTATTGGACAATATATTAAAGGAGAAGTAAATCTCGAAAAAAATATCTTATTATACAATTTAGTCAAAGAAAAGAAAATATCAAAAGAAAAATTAAGAGACATTTTAAGAATATTAAATAAGTGCATAATTGAAGCAGTATCACCTGATTTATACATAAGAATCAAAGATAGCGTAAATATGACTATTGATCTCATATTAGATAATAAAATGAAAGAGAAGATAAATCTTCAAGATAAATTAGAAAGGTTAAATGGTAATCTAGCAGAGTCTGATCTTAAATATATTCATAACCTTAAACATCATTTCGCATCTAAACTACAAAGATTGTTTGCAAAATTTGAATTATGGTATTATGAGGGCGCTTTAAAAGATTTTAGTATTAGTGATCAAGTCAAAATATTATTGTATATCTTTGAAAATCAGCCAGAAAATGTAGAATATTTAACTTTTGAATCTTTTATGCATAGTATGTATTTAGATTACAAAGATAGAAGAGAAATAAATATTTATAAGAAAAGAATTATTGAAAATTTCTTAGAAGAAATCAGTCTTGAAGACATTGTAAATCATAATATTAATCCCAATCCACATCTTAATTTTGAGATAAAAAAAGTGAATAAAACATTAGTATTTAATTTTAAATTTTCTCTTCAAGCAAAAAAACTAATAGAGTTTTGTGAGGTTGCATGTACTAGTAATAGCTTATATCAAAAAGCAACCTATATGCTTTACGACTTATTTGGCTTCAGAAAAGATGTTTATGATAGATTTTATAATGAAATAGATTATCTAAATACCATGAATAATTCTTTAAAACAAAAAGCTATTATTCTTGATTATATTGTTGGAAATAGCGTTTTAGATGTTGGACCAGGTGGTGGAGCTTTACTTAATCTAATCGAAGAGAAAATGCCAAGTTTAGATATAAAAGGAATTGATTTATCACAAAATGTTATTGATGAATTAACTAAAAAGAAAATAAAAGAAAATCATAGCTGGAATATTATTAAAGGAGACGCTTTAAATTTATCTAAATACTTTGCTAAAGATAGTATTGATACTATTATTTATTCATCAATCATTCACGAACTATATTCATATATTCCATATAATGGTAAAAAATTTAACAAAGATACAATAAAAACAACTTTGAAAGAAGCATACTCAATTTTAAAAGTAAGAGGTAGAATAATAATTAGAGATGGCATCATGAGTAGGCCTATCGATAGTTATCGCATAATTGAATTTAATGACAAAAACGATATCAATAAATTAGATCGTTATATAAATGACTTTAAAGGAAGAAAAATAACTTATGAAAAAATAAGTGACACTACTGTCAAAATGTTAGTAAACGACGCTATGGAGTTTTTGTACACATATACATGGGGTGAAGACTCCTACCCACTAGAAGTTCAAGAACAATTTGGTTACTTCACTTTAGATGAATATGTAAAATTTATTAAAGAAAATCTTCCGCATGCAAACATTATTGAAAGTAAATCATATCTTCAAAAAGGATACGAAGAAAATTTACTTCCCAAGATAAATATCTACGATGAAAACATGAATGTTGTCCCTCTACCAGATAGTACCTCTATTATTGTAATCGAAAAGGAGAATTAACTATGGAAGAAACTCTAAAAAAAATAATAAAAATATTAACAGATAAACATAAGTCAATATCTACTATGGAATCTTGTACTGGTGGAGGATTTGCTAATGCCATCACCAATATTGAAGGAGCTAGTGAAGTTTTAAAGTTTAGTGCTATTACCTATTCAAATGAGTATAAGATAAAAATGGGCGTTGACGCTAATGTCATTGCTAAATATTCAGTCTACAGTTTAGAAACAGCCAAAGAAATGAGTAGAAATATTAGTTTGTATACTAATTCTAATTATGGAATAGGAGTTACTGGCAAACTGAATAAAGAAGATCCTCATAATTTATATGGTGATAATAGTATTGTATATATCAGTATTTATGATAAAGATAATAATCAGTATTATACTTATAATATCAAAGTCTCTTCAAAGACAAGAAAGGAAAATAAAGACGAAGTTATTTCTTTTATAAGTAATGTCTTTTTAAAGGTTATAAAATGAAAAAAATAAAAAGAATAAGATTATTTGCTAACAATACAGAGTATTCTAATGCTATATTAGAAGAATTACATAAAAAATTAAAAGATAATGATTATATAATTACTGAAAAAGACTTCGATCTTGCAATAGCAATTGGAGGAGACGGTACCTTCTTAAAAATGATAAAAGAATGTAATTTCTGTAGTAATATTTATTATATTGGTGTAAATACTGGGACGCTTGGCTTTGCTCAAGAAATATATCCAAAAGATATTGACACGTTTATTACTAGCCTAAAAAATGAAAGCTATAAGACAGAAAATATATCAGTCCAAGAAACAAAAGTGTTTACTAAGAAGGAAACTGCACATTTTTATTCGCTAAATGAAATTGTTATTAGAGAAAAAGATTTAAATACTTTATATGTAGACATAAATATTAATAATGATCTTCTTGAAACTTTCGCGGGAGATGGAATCCTTATATCGACTTCCTTTGGTTCTACCGCTTATAACTTGAGTTTTAAAGGAAGTATTGTCTACAGTAGTTTACATACTTTACAAGTAACTCCCATTGCTCCCTTGAATAGTAGAAGCTATAGAACTCTACAAAATTCTGTAATAGTACCTGAAGAAAGAATAATTACTGTCATTCCGACAACTCGAACTAGTGATTTAATTGTAACAGTAGATGGAGAGAACAATATATATGATCAAGTTCAAATGATTGAAACTTCTGTCAAAAAAAGAAAAATAAAATGTCTGCGAATGCAAGAATATGATTACACCAAGAAAGTGTACGAAAAATTTGCAAAAAGTTAAATAAATGTTATAATTAATTTATGAGGAGGCATTATGAATAAATATAGTAGTGAGGAAGAATTTTTAAAAAATTACGATTCGTCGGTATTTCAAAAATTATCAATGACGACAGATATTATTATTTTTAGTGTTTCTGATGAAGAGGTAAATAATTATCGTAAATTAAACAAAAAATATTTTAGTGTTCTTCTTATTAAAAGAGACAACTATCCATTTAAAGACAAATGGTGCCTACCTGGTGGTTTTATAAAAATAGATGAAGAATTAGAAGAAGCTCCTAAAAGAATACTTGCCAATGAAACAAATATTCATAATATTTATTTAGAACAACTGTATACCTTTGGAGGAGTAGATAGAGATCCAAGAATGCGTATAGTATCAACTTCGTATATGGCTCTTATTGATAAAAATAAACTAAAAGATAAACTAAATGATAATGCTTCTTGGTTTAATGTCGAATATTACGAAAATGGTAATATCATTAGTGTAAGATTAACTAACAAAAAAGAAATACTTACTTTTAAAATAAAAAAAGTATTAAAAGATTTAACTACTGATCGTTACAAGTTTGAAGTAATAGAAAATAATGATATTGCCTTTGATCATGCTTTGGTAATAATCTGTGGAATAGAAAGACTTAAAAATAAGATTGAGTATACTGATATAGTATTTAACATGATGCCTAAATATTTTACTTTAGGTGAGCTCCAGCAGGTATATGAAGTAATACTAAACAAAAAATTATTAGATCCTGCTTTTAGAAGAATTATAGCTAGTAAAGTTATCAAAACAGATAAAATAAAAACAGGTGAGGGCCACAGACCAAGCCATTTATATATGTATAAATCAAAATAAGAAGGTATGAATTGTTTTTAGATACTAAAGATCCAAAAAGGATTATTGAACAATTATCTTTGGCAAATGGTAAAAAATAAGCTCGAGTACTACCATTAGTTATATTTGATGAAATACAAGAATGTCTTAATACATTAAATTCCTAAATTATTTGAAGATAGGCTCATTGAAAAATTAAAGATTTATTATATAGTTGGTGGAATGCCAGAAGTAGTATATAGTTGGGTAAACGATAAAGATATAGAAAAAGTTAATAAGATTCAAAAAAATATTTTAGATTCTTATGAAAATGATTTTTCAAAATATACAGATGCAAGCAAGGCTAATAAAATATTATTAATCTGGAATGGAATACAATCACAATTAGCTAAAGAAAATAAAAAATTTGTATATCAAGTAGTCAAAGAAGAAGCTCGTGCAAGAGAATATGAAGGAGTATTAAATTTGTTAAATGACGCTGATTTAATTTCTAAATGTTATTTAGTAAATAAATGTGCTTTCCCTTTAAAAGCATATCACGATTTATCTGCTTATAAAATTCATATGAATGATGTTGGACTTTTGAGAAGAATGTCTAATTTAGAAAGTAAAATTATTTATTAGATGAATCACCTAATTATTATATTTTTAATAGAAATGAAATAGATTTTGTAATACAAAGAAATAATAAAATAATTCCTATAGAAGTAAAATCAGATAAAAGTACTAATTATAATAGTTTAACAAAATATAATACTAAAAATGATAATGAAGTATCATTTAGATTCTCTTTAAATAATTTAAGTAAAGATGGTAAAATAGTTAATATTCCCCTTTATTTTATAGAGTATATTAATGAATTAAATTTGGATTAAAATGAAAGTAGGTAGTAATTATAGAAAAGAAAGTTGAAGAGCTAACATTACTTTTAATGTATTTAACATCATGGGAAGGAGAACCAAATTGTTTAGAAGATACATTTAAAAAGGCCTGGAAAGGTTATTCTTTTGATGTCATTAATGAATTAACAGATAAAGGTTATCTATTTCCATCAAAATATAAAAATAAATCAGTTACATTAACTAAAGAAGGCGAAAAACTAGCTAAAGAATTAATAGAGAAATATTTAAAGTAGGTGTTAAGATGTTTGATTATGATAGAAAAGTAGAAGAAAATAGAAAAAGAAATGAAAAATATATTAAAGAATTTGAAAATTGGTTAAATGAAAAAGGTTTAGTAAAGAAAACGATAAGAAAACATTTAAGCAATGTCGATTTATATATTAATAATTATTTGAATTATTATGATATTACTAAAGTCGAAGATGGTATGACCTGCATTCATTCATTTTTAGATGGATGGTTTATAGAAAAATGTCTTTGGGCTTCAAAAAATTCATTAAAAGAAACAGCAGCAAGTATAAAAAAATTTTATCAATATATGAGTGAAAATAATTATGTTAGTGTAGAAGATTACAAAGATATGTGTAGTTTTATCAAAGAAAATATGGATGATTTTTTAGAACAAGTTGATGCATTTGATAACGGAACATATTATGATATAATTTAATTAATGGAGGTAAAAGAAATGGCAAAGGTATTAACTTTTAAAGTAGAAATTGAGGGGCTAGAAGATAAGATATGGAGAAAGATAGAAATTACTGATAGAAGAACAGTAGCAGATTTAGCATATACGATTCTTGCAACATTTGATTCGCTTGCCTATCATTTATACAACATAAAATATAATGATAAAGTATATGATTGTTGGGTTTGTATAGAAGATGATTATAGTGATATTCCTAAAGTAAATGCAACGATTACTAAATTAAGTAGTATTGGGTTAAAAGAAAATGATACTATGGAAATGGAATATGATTACGGTTCTACCACAACATTTAAAATTACTTATTTAGGTTGTTCTGATTTAGAAAGAGGTAAAGGATCTCATTATCCATATATTATTAATGGAGAAGGAAGAGGAATGCTTGATGATATGTGTGATTTTGAACTTAAAGAAATAGTAGATGATATTGATAAAAAAGGCTATTCAGAACACTATTTCACACCAGGATATGAAAGAACGATTAAATATGATTATAGAAAATTCAATATAAAAAATAATAATGCCTTATTAAAGGGATTAGTTCTAGAAATTAAAAATGGATATGAAGTTGGTGAATAAATAGCAGAAATAACAAGAAAAAATTTTTGTTTTTGCTCTTTATTTTGAAGTATATATAGATAATGACTATTTATGTATTCTAAAAAATGGAATCACACTAAGTTTTTAAATAAGTTATTGCGCTCATGAAATAATAATTTGTTTCAAAAGGTGTTATAGCAAACATTGAAATAGATGATAATAACAAAAACATCCCTATAAGAATCATTGTTCAGATGAGTTTAATAGCAGCAAAACCAAGTATTGAAAAGATAAAATATAGTAATTAACAGCAAAAAGGTAGGTATTTTTATTATCCCCACATAAATTTATAACTTTTTAACATTATTTACATAGACTAATGTAGGAAGTGATGATATGAATGAAGATTTAAGAGCACCGAACAAGGTGGTAATAGATCCTGGACATGGAGGATACTGAAAAATCCAAAAATAAGGAATGGCTGCAAATACTAGTAAATACAAGGATTTAAGGTACTTTAGTAAGCAAAGTATCTTTTTTGATGATATAATTATATATGGGTGATGGTGTTATGTATGAAGATTATGAATATAGGCAATGTGTGAGAAAATATGCAACTTGCGACATATTAAAACATTATGCAAAAGAGTCTATAGATATATATAATAATACTGAGAATAATGTTAAATTTGAAGAAGTTCCGATTTATAATAAAAGAACAGGAATGAAAACAACCATACATCAATTTCATATAGCACAATGGGATTTGTTAGAAATCTGTTTTAATTCTATAAAATATAGTAATGATTATAGAAATAAGGAAATAGATAAAAATGCACATTATAGTTTAATTAATTTAACAAAAATAAGATCGGAAATTTTAGAAAAAGCTGCAGGTCTTTCACAAGAAAATTTATTTAAACATTTATTGTGTATAGCAAATATGGAATTTGATTTAGAAAAAATAACTATGCAAAATAGATTTAATAGAATATATCATATAATGACAAATATAAATAAAAATCCTAAATATAATCAAACTGATAAAGTTTGTTATATTGATTTTTCAAAAAAGTTTTATGAAATTACCGGCTTTGATTATGATACTTATGTAAAGGGGTATTTTATAATATGTGCACTTGTAATAGGATTTAAAGAACCTGATATATTATCTATAATTGAAAGGTTTAATTTTGATATATCTGTTTTTGGAATAACAAAAGAACAATTAATGAAGATACTCACATTACAATCTAGGGATTATGAATTTTATAAAAAATATGATAATTGGAATATATTAAAATATTTTCCTATTGTTAAAACAAAAAAAGATTCAAAATTTATTATTTCTAATTTATCAGCGTTATTAATATGCTTTTCGGAATCGATGTATTGGACAATTAGAAATTACTATTGTGAACTAGGTAGTAGAAATTTTACTGCATATTTTGGACATTGTTTCGAATTTTATTTAAATGAGTTGTTTGAAACTTATGATATAAAAGCTGAAAAACTTGAGGAAGATGATGTTGAAAAAAGACCTGATTGGAAATTAGAAACAAAAAAGTATGTATTTTATATTGAACAAAAAGCAGCGTTATATCCTATGGAAACAAGAAGTATAATTTCTAATAAACGATTAGATACTCTTAATAATTATATAAATTCAAATATAAAGAGAGCGTTTACTCAACTTAATAGTTATGAAGAGAAAATCGATAAAACTATTATAAGAATATGTTTGACCTTTGAAACTATATATTTTCCTGAAACTTTACAGGAATTGGTTGTACCAAAAGTAGATTTAAAGGGAGAAGAATATTTAAATTGGATTATATCTATAAATGAATTTGAAAAGTTAATATATATATTGTCTATAGATGAAGAAAAGTTTAATAATATTATAGATAAAAAAACTGAATTAGAAAAAAACAAATCTAAAGATGGTAGAGGTTTTGATAGTTTATTAGAAAAAGAAAAAAATGATTTTATATCTAACAAAATAAATTATTTTGATAACTATTTAAAAAAATATTTAAAGAAAAATAATGAAGATGCTTAAGCAAGTATCTTTTTTGTTTAATTTAACAAAAAAGAAAGAGAGGTAGATAAATGAATTTAAATTATTCAATATTTAGAAGTGAACCTATTTATACACTACAAGATTTAGCACAAATAGGATCACATAATAAAAGGGAGAAGAAAGCATATAATTCTAATCCTAATATAAAAATACAACTAACAAAGAATAATATAGAATTAGTACCCTTAACAGAAAAATATGTTAAGGGTTTTTATAATTTGACTAAAGAATATAAAAAAGAGCACGATGAAAGAATGAAAACGGAGCGAGAAGATAGAAAAAGGACATTTAATCAAATGTTAAATAAATCCAAAAATGTAGTAGCTGATGAACTACTATTTACTGCTACACATAACTTTTTTGATAACATGTCTAAAGAAGATATTAAAGATTGGGCTAGTACCTGTATGGAATTTGTTTATAAAGACTTAGGATATACAAAAGAACAAGTATTACATGCAACTGTTCATTTAGATGAAGAGACACCTCATCTTCATTGTGTTGTTGTACCACTTGTTAAAAAGTATGATAAAAGAACAAATACTGAAAGGTTTACTATATCAAAAAAACAATATATTAAAGATAAAATTCATTTGTCAGAATTACAAGATAAGTATCATAAAAGACTTACTGATAAGGGTTACGATTTGGAACGAGGGATTAAAGGTAGTAATGCACAACATCAAAATGTAAAAGAATTAAAGAAAACTACGAAATATTATGAGAATAAAGTTAATACTTTAAATAAAAAACTAGATAATGCTATAAATGATTTTGAAACTAAAATGAAAACTACTAAAAATATTTTATTTGATAAAGAATATGTGAAAGTTAAAAAAGATACTTTTGCGTGCATGAATAAAGTTATTATAGAATCTCAAAAGATTATGGAGTTTCAACCCAAGATAGAACAATTATTTACTGAAGTTAAGATATTTACTAAAAGTCATAAAACTTTAGAAAAAGAAAATCAAAATCTTCAAAAAGAAGTTAAATCACTTATTATAAGAAATGAAAATTTATCAGAAGAAAATAGCAAGTTGAAAAATTATATAGATATTATTCTAATGGCAATTAAGAGATTCTTTAGAAAAATATTACAATACGGGAATGAAATTATAAAAGCGGAAACTGTTGTTGAAATAAAAGACTATTATGATAATAACGATTTTGATATGGAGGATGTAGTTAAAATATCTAATGGAACTTCAAAAGAAGATGAATTATTTAATTATATTGATGCACCAAGTTATTTAAAAACTAGAGAAAAGGATTATAGCAAAGATAATAGTAAATCAAATAACTTTGATATGTATAGATAAACTTTACAGAAAAACGTAAAATTTTAAAAAAATATTATGTTATGTGTTATAATTATTATAGGAGTTGATATTAATGAATGAAGAAAATAAAAATTTAGAGCATCAACAAAGTAAACTTCAAACGCAACAAGATGCTCAATTATTACAAAGTAGACTTTTAGAAAAGAAAGAACTATTGATAGATGAATCTCCTAAATTAAATTTATCTGTAAAACGTGCTCCATTTTATCTTGATGTTTTATTTGAAAAAGATGGTTCACCTAAATGGGATTTTAGAGTTTCAGATAGATATAAAAAGAAAGTGTTTTTTGCTTTTAAACATCCACATACAAAGTCTAATACTGGAGAATTATACTATGGAGAATTATCACAGGGCGACTATTTTTCTGGTAATTATTATCCTAATGAATATTTAATTGTAGCAACCCCAACATTTTTAAGTGATGAAGAATTGCAAATGTTACAAAGTAAAAAAGAGATTACTAAAAAAATTAACAATGTTGACATAACTTTTGTAGCTCCAATATTACAAGAAAGCGATTATTCAAGTCGTGTTGAAAAGTATAGAGAGTCAATTGTTGAACCAAGAAAAAAAGTTCAAGAATTAGATTCATTAGTTGCTGAAATTGAAGGTATAAAATCAAAATTACCACGTGGAAGTTATGAAGTAATTATTGAACAACCTGAAGAAAAAAGATCTGGTTTTCCACATAGATAGGATGTGATACAATGGAAAAGACAAAATATAGTATAGCAATTAAAACATATATGGAAGTTTTTGATTATCTAATTAATAATGATTTATTTGTGTTTGATTCTGGAAGAGATTTTTTAAAATCAAGAATTAAAATAGACGCTCAATATGGATTCATTAAAGAAACCCAAAGTGTAAGAGGAATTTGGGATGAATCAAAACAAGAAGTTGTACCTTCAATTTATGTTTTAAAAGTGTTAACTGACAATATTGAAGAAATATTAAGGACTTTAGATATACCAGCTGTTCCAAATGATAAATATGCTTATATAAATGATGCTAAGGCAAAATTGTCTGGTAAAAAAACGTATTATGGCTCTTATCAAGAAATACTTTCTAAACTCAAGGATGTCAGAGCCGGGCAAGAAAAACTATTTTATTCTGATGGAAAAGTTATTGATTTTAGCTTAGTTAGGTTGAAAGAATTAAGCAGTATATTTCAAAAAATGACACCTCAAGATATTAGAACTATAGAATGTTACGCTAGGTTAGAAGAAGAATTGATTAACTATACTGCTAACTTATTATTGGTGGATGAATATGGTTATCCATTAGATGATTTTCATAGAAGAACATATGATGGTTCTGATGGTAGTATAAAAATTGCCAGCAAAGATACAGATGTTGATTGGGAAGAATTTAAAAATTGTATTTTAGATAATTATGAATATCAAAAAGAAGAAAATAAATTTGACTTACAAGGGGTATATTCTCCTTGGGATTCTAATCCATATAAATCAGAATTAGGATTAGATGGTAAAACAAAATAACTATAATTCCATTATAGTAACACACTACGATATTGTCAGAGCCAATAACGAAAGTGTGCCAAAGGAATACCATTTGGAAACCCTATTATGCAACATATTATAAAAATTTTCTTTATAATATGTTGATTTTTTATTTTGATTTTTTCAAAATAAAAAAAGACTATCGCCACTTTCATTGCTGAAGCAACAAAACGTGCCACGTCTAAAAAAATAATCTGATTGCATTAATAACAATCAGATTATTTTTCTTTAAATGGACTTTCATATTTTCTTTCTATATTTTCTAGTAATCTTTCAATAGTATCAGCTTTATCTAGCAATGTTTTATCTATATTATCTTGCTTTTTTAGATAACTATGTATTTCTTCAAAATATTCTTTTATATCCATGGCATTATGTCTTTTATAATCAATGATATATTCCATATTTTTTTGTTCTTGTTTAAATTCATTTAGTCTTTTGTCGTACATTTCATAACTAACAATAATTTGATCATCGCCGTATTCAATAGTTTCTTTAGAATACCCAGCCAATTTAGCACTTTTATTAAAAGGAATATCTAAATATTTTTCGAATCCTTTCAGTACCAAAATTGATGGTTTATATCTAATACCACTTTCTATATTATTTATTTCGGTATGACTAACTCCTACTAGAGTAGCAAGTTTTCTAGCTGAAATCTTTTTTTCTTTTCGTGCCTTTTTAACTAATTCTCCAATACTTTCTTCTTTTTTTAACATCTAATCACGCTCTCTGACAATTTAATTATATACTAAATAGAATAAATTGTAAATAAAAAATGGAAACTTAGTTGACAATTATGTAATTATCATGTATTATTTAATTATGGAAACTAACTTTCCAAAAAAGAAAGGAGAAAATGATATGAATGACAAGAAGAAAGCAACTTGATATAACAAATCATAAAATATGGAAAGATAAAAGTATAAATTTTGAAGCAAAAGAAATTTATGCTTATCTTTATTCACAAGGTTTTGATAAAATCGTATCTCATATTAACATAGGAGATATACAGCAAATAATCTCTATATCAAATGTTGGCTTAAGAAATAATATGAAATTACTTGAAAAGTTCAATTATATTGTTTATAGAGAATATGACAAAGGTTTATATGAATATCACATTTACTAAATAGACTAAAAAGTCATTAGTAAATTAGGTACAGTAAATGCTCGGAGATTTATGTTAGTACCTTTTCTATAAGATATAGAAAGAACAAGAAAATCCTTATTTATTATTAAATAGGTGTACTTATTAAATTAGATTGTGAATTTATCATGACTCCAAGAATAGTATTTAATGATAAGACTTTAACAAGAACGGACGGAAATATATTAGGTCTTATTATATCACTTGCCTTTAAATATGGATATTGTTTTGCAACTAATAATTATATATCGGAGTATATTAAAGTTAAGTCAAGAACTGTTAGTGATTCATTGTCTAGACTAAAGAAACAACAATATATCAAAATAAAATACGTTGATAATAAGCGAAGAATATATCTTAATACAGAAAAGATACCCGTTAAATCTGCTGATGCTATAGCAAATAATTGTAATAAAACGGTAGCAGAAAATTGCTACCATAATATAAATAATAAATATAAAAATAAATATATAAAAAATAAAGAAATTGTACCTTATTGGTTAGAGCATCCTGAAGTATGTAAAAGCGATTTAGCTACTCCAGAAGAAATAGCTGAAATGGATGAATTATTAAAAGAGTTTAAATAGAGAGGAGAGATGTTTATGAAAGGAGAACCTAATTTATAAAAAAGGAAATGGGGGAAAGTAAAAAGATGGAGGTAGTATATAATGTAAAATATAAATTTAAGACAAATGAAAATAAAACTAATGATGAACTAAAAAATATCTTTAATAGAAAACTGTTAAATATAATTATTAAGTTAGAAAATAATGAGTTAAGATTAAATAACTCTTAAAAATGATATATAATATACTTGTATTTATTAGTTGTAGCCATTTAGAAGTATTGGAGGAATGGCTATGATAGAAAAGGTGGGTGTATATTGCAGATTATCTGATGAGGATAGAGATAAATTAAATAAAAATGATGATAGTAATTCAATAGTAAATCAAAGAAGTATGTGTTTAAAATTTGCTAATCAAAATGGATGGAATGTTGTTGATATATATTCAGATGATGATTTTTCGGGAGCAGGAACTTACAGACCAGATTTTGAAAGATTAATTAGTGATTGTAAAAGTGGGAAAATAAATTTAGTCTTATGTAAGAGCCAATCAAGATTTTCAAGAGATATGGAAGTAATTGAAAGATATTTGCATAATAAATTTATAGAATGGGGTGTTAGATTTGTAAGTATTGTTGATAATGCTGATACGAATATTGAATCTAACAAAAAATCGCGACAAATAAACGGACTTATTAATGAGTGGTATTTAGATGATTTATCACAAAATATTAAAAAGTCATTAAAGAATAAAAGAGAAGATGGACTATTTATGGGAAGCTTTGCTCCGTATGGTTATGAGCGAAATGAAGATGGTCATAAATTAATAGTAGATCCAGTTGCAGCAGAAATTGTAAAAAAAATATTTGAATTATATGTAAATGGATATGGATATCATAAAATATGTGAATATTTAAATAAAAATAATATCCCAACAAGAGCGATATATAAGAAACAAAAAGGTAGTAAATTTGTATGCAGTAATTGTGATTTGAAAAATTCAAGGTGGACTTCTGATACGATTGCTCAAATACTTAAAAATGAAGTTTATATTGGAAACTTAGTTCAAGGAAAAATAACTTCAATGGGTTATAAAGTTCATAAGTTTAAAAAAGTTAATAAAGAAGATTGGTGTAAAATAGAAAATACACATGAAGCAATTATTGATGACGAAACTTGGAACAAGGTACAAAAAAGATTAAAATCTCATAGTAAACCTATAAAAACAGGAGAAGTTCATTTTTTTACTAAGAAAGTTTATTGTAGTTGCTGTGGGAAACCTTTTATGAGAAATGTTTACAATATAAAAAATGAAAGTACTGGTAAAAGAGCATATATGCAGTGTAAAGGGAATAAAAAATATCATATATGCGAAAATAATAAGTCTATCAGAATGGATAAGTTAGAAGAAATAATACAAAATGCTATTAATGATTTACTTGATAATTATTATGATAAAAATAATTTAAAAGAGCTCTATGAAAATAGAAGAATGCAAGATACAAATAATAATGAACGAATTAATATATTAGAAAAGGAAAAAAGAAATCTTGAAAAGAAAATAGATGATAATAAATGTTATTATCGCAATCTTTATGAAGATAAAGTTAAAGGAACTATTAACGATGATATGTTTAGTATGATGTCAAAAGACTATTTAAAGGAAATAGAAATAATGACTAAAAGAATAAATAATATTGATGATGAAATAAAAAGTTTAGAAGTAGTTAAAGAAACTAGGAAACAAGCTGAAGATATATTGAAAAAATACAAACATATAAAAGAGTTAAATAAAATAATAATTGATGAGTTCATAGATAAAATATATATTGGAGAAATTGATAAAGAAACTAATTCAAGAGATATTGAAATAGAATGGAATTTTGAATTTTAGAAAGAAATAATAAATTTGGATTTTCTATGTTCCTGCACATGGAGGAACAGATTCTGGAGCAGTTGGGAACAATCTATTAGAGAAAGATTATAACTTGTTGATATCCAATTATATGTACAATCGCTTTAAAGAGCTTGGTATTCCTGTTGCTATAACGAGAGATTCAGATGTGACCTTATCTCCCACCGAACGAGTAGACGATATTTTAAATGCTTTTGGAAATAGTAGTGATGTAATTGTTATTTCTAATCACGTCAACTCCGGAGGTGGGGAGTGGCTCTTACCGGTACAACTCTTGATTGGGTGCTAAGATGGTTATATTTAAACGAAAGTAATTAGATATATAAACTATAGAAAAAGATGCTTTTGACTTAATAAGCGGCTTAAAATTGAATTTTAGGTATGAATTACTTGTGAATTTAAGTAATTTATCGAATTATGTAGTATAATTAGTTTAGAAATGAGCAGTATTAATCTTGGTTTGGGGGTTAATATTGTTCTTTTTTATAAAAGGAGTATGTAGTGTGTTTATTAGTAATGTGGAAATTAAAAATTTTAGAAACTTTAGGAATGTTAATGTAGAGCTTTTCCCCTTTTCAATTTTAATAGGCGAAAATGATACAGGAAAATCTAATTTCATAAAAGCGATTAATTTAGTTTTGTTTAATAAGAGTCAAAATTATTATTCTAAAATATTGTATAGTGATGATTTTAATAATCTGAGTGTTGCAGAATTTTATAGTTTATTATTAGAAAAAGGTGATTTTACTAAAGATGAATGTTTCGAGTTATTGCCTAGAATTGAAATAACTTTAACATTTGATAATATAGAATCATTAGGTGAAGAAACACTGGCCATAGTAAATAATTGGATTGTACATGATGAAGAAAAAGATAAAGATATAGCAAAAATAAAATATATTTTTTCACCTTTATCAAATAAAAAAGAAGAATTGCATGATTATTGTAAAAGGACTATGGAAAAAGAAAAATTTTCAATTCCATCAGAATACTATGATTATCAAATTATTGCTTTATCAGATAATAAAAGAGTAGATAATGATGAATTACAACGGGTAACAGTGTTGACTATTGATGCAGAACGTGATGAACCATCAATAAGTTTAGTCAATTCTAAAAGAAATAGTATTTTACCAAAAATGTTAAAAGATAATTTAAAAAACAAGGATAAAGTTGATATGATTGAAATCTATAACAATATGGTTGATTCAATAGTTAGAATTGAAGGTATAAACTCTTTGAAGGAATCTTTTAATAGTTCATTCTCTAAAATTTTAGCTGAACAAGATGAATTATCTTTTTTACCAAATTCTGATAATTATAATGATTTACTTTTTTCCTTAAAATTAGGAATTAATCAAGGACATATAGAAACTAAAGGATTGGGGACAAAAAATTTAGTTCTTACTTCATTACTACTGTCTAAATATATTTCAGAAACTGGGGTTTTTAATTTAATTTGTGTAGAAGAACCGGAAGCACATCTATCAAGAACTTTATTAGATAAACTTGTAAACTATTTAGAAGAAGTTCAAAATGAGAGTGAAATTAATAAAAAGAGACAAATATTAATTACTACGCATTCATCATTTATTATTAATAAATTAAATATTAAAAATGTTATCATTTTAAAAAATGATGATATATATAACTTATCAGAAATTAGCGATGATACGGCAACATTTTTTTCTAAAGTTCCAAATTATGAACTGTTAGATATTTTATTTTTAAAAAAAGTAATATTGGTTGAAGGTCCGAGCGAGGAAATATTTATAAACTCTATTTTGACTAGAAAAAATTTAAAGGGTCAAGTTCAGGTATTTTCAATAAATGGGATATCTTTCAAAAGATATATTGAAGTGTGGAAAGCCAAGAAAGGACTTACCTATTATAATACTTATTCGCTTGGTATTATTACTGATAGTGATAAAAGCCAAACAAGAATAGATGAATATAAAACTTTAAATGAAGAAGCAAAAAAAGTTTTTATAGGAATAACAGATATAACAAGGAGAACCTTTGAAATAGAGCTAATTTATAGCAATAAGATTTATTTAGAAACCTTATTTTCTAGGAAAGATCAAGCGTTAGAAGATTATATGACTGAAAGCAATAATAAAACGAAATGCGCATTGATATTATCAGATAAAATTATTAATAGTGCTAATGAAATTACAGTTCCCCCCCATATATTGACGATATTTTAAAAAAAGTAATTGGGGATAGTTATGATTAGAATTGAAATTTCAGGAGCAGGTGGTGGAAAAACAACAGGGTTGGTAGAAAAAATTTATAACCGTTATAATGGCATAATCAATTATAAAAAGATTTTTGTTATCACTTATACAAACTATGCTGTAAATCAAATTATTAATAGCTATGTAAAAAAATATGGTGTATTACCTAAAAATGTAAAAATTATGACAGTTCATAAATTTTGTATTCAGGAAATTATTAATCCCTATTATAAATATACTTTTCAAAAGACACCTATAGAAAATATTGTTACTTTCAAATATAATCATAATCGTAAATATTATGAATTTTCAAGATTGTTAGATAAAAGTTGTATTCATACTGATAATGTTTTTTCTATGTCCAAATGGATTTTATGTGGGAAAAGTAATTTTAGTAAAAACCAAAAGGAAGTTTGCGAAAATAATTTTAAATATTTTATTTCTGATGTAGATAGTATTTTTATAGATGAGTATCAGGACTTGGATATTGATATTTTAACAATTATTTTGAAAATTATTGATCAAAATTCTATCAATATTTCGATCGTTGGTGATCCTAAACAGCAAATTATGGGCAGAGATTATTCTAGATGGTTTATTTTAGAATTAGAAAAGAGAAATATTATTCCTACGTATAATAGTAATTGCTATAGATGTGGGGCTAATCTTATAACTCTTTCAAATAAATTATGCCTTGACACTGAACAACAGATTACTGAAAAATCAAATATGATATTGAAATATATATTTTATGATGAATTAGAATCAATAGTAAGTGATTTTCAAGCCAATAAAGAGGACTTTCTGGTATACATGAAAGAATCTAATGAAAAATTTACTACTAATAAGGAATCTATAAATGATTGTAATTTAAATTTTGAAGATGTAAGTTCATATGATAAGAAATATATTAATACAAGAATACAAATAATTATAAGAAATAATAGTTATTCCCAAAAGGAAAAAATAATGAAAATAAAGGACCTATTATCCCAATTTAATATAGAATTAAGTGCAATTTTAAGAATGCAATTATTAGATTATCTAAATAACAATATTAGCTGTAATTCTAATTTGTATAAAATATATAGTATTAATAAGGTTAAAGGATTAGAAGCAGATTATTGTTTTTATATTATAGATAATAATTTTTTGAAATATTTAATTGATACACCAAAAAGAAATATGGAAAGTAATAAAATTTATGTTGCACTAACTAGAGCAAAAAAAGGCTTATATTTAGTTATTCCACGTGAGTTTAAACGATTAGATGAATTAGAAAGTTTAGGATTCAAATATTTGATTTAAAGGAGAAGATATATGCTAAAGATTATAGAAAAATTAAAAGAAGAAGATTTATTAGGGAATAATAAGGCGTTTTTATATTCATTATTAGAAGATTCAAAATTAGAATTTCTTAGTAAAAATATGCCATCCTTTTTTAAATATGGAAAACAAATAGATACTACGGCTTATCTTAGTTGGAATTTTAATTTTAGCTATACAAAGGAAAATGATTTTGATATTATAGCTAATGCATATTATGAATGCACTATGGAATTGATAGATAAGTGTCTTAAAGATAATTTGGATAAAAAAATGGATACTTGGATATTTCCAATTTTATATAATATTAGTCATTCAATAGAATTAAAATTAAAAGCAATTTATATATATCAAAAAGGTAAAATAGAATTTTCTAAAACAAACCATAAATGGCTTAAATTAATTGAAAATATAAAAGCATTCTACATTAATGAAAATGATAAAGAAGATGTTCCACAGTATAAAATGAAAATGAATAATCAATTTATTCTCTCTTTAAGCATTGTTGAAAATTTCTTAGAAAGTTTTTTAAGCCAAACAGATGACATCACATTTATGCGTTACCCAATAGATAAAAATAGTAATGAATTTTTTTATAATAACTCTGAAGAGAATATAGTAATAGATTTAATATTACTCAGAAATGAATTTATTCTTTCGTATTATTTATTAAATTTTATCGTTGAAATGAATTATGAAGAAAGTAGCAATCTTTAAATAAATATTAAATGAAAGTTTATGGTAAAAAACAAATGATATCGGCGCTGTTTTTACAAAATATTATGATATAATTATATGTATGGAAGGGTGATGTCATGAGTGAAAAAGAATTAGATTCAAGTAATATAGAATATGAAGAAATAAATAAACCTACTGGATATATGAAACAATTGCAATGGGATATGGCTATTGGATTACAAGAAGTAGATAATTTAAAACCTTCTAAGCAACTTGAAAAACTTCTAGAAGAAAATGTAATTGGTAAAATGACTCTTGATGAAGTTAAACAAGAATTAAGAACTTATTATGTAGAAAAAGAAAAGAAAAATGAAGTCAATCATAATGAACTAGAATGTGATTTTGTTTCAACTAGAATAGTAGAACTATTGCAAGAAGATAATTTTGAATTATCAGTGGGTTACTTAAAATATGTTCATAAGTATTTATTTCAAGATGTATATAAATTTGCTGGTAATTTTAGAACAGTAGATTTTTCAAAACCAGAAATTATTTTAAATAATGATTCAGTTGCTTATGGTGATTCAAGAACTTTAAAAGAATCTTTAGAATATGATATTTCATTAGAAAAAGAAAAGAATTATAAAGAAATGTCTATAGTAGAAGTAATAAATAGTATTACTAAGTTTTCTTCTAATATATGGCAAGTTCATCCTTTTAGAGAAGGAAATACAAGAACCACAGCATTATTTATAGAAAAATATTTAATAAGTCTTGGATATGATGTAGATAATACTTTATTTAAAGACAAGTCAGTATATTTTAGAAATGCTTTAGTTAGAAGTAATTATTTTAATAATGAATTGGGCATAAAAGAAGATAGCAGTTATCTAGTTAAATTTTATGAAAATTTATTATTAGGCAAAAATAATAATTTACATTCAGAAGATTTGATTGTTTCTGAATTATCGCAAAAATAATATATGACAGGAAAGATTGATCTCTTCCCTGTTTTTTCTTAGCTTTTAATAAAGAAAATAGAAGAAAAATATGCTATAATTATATATAGTTAAATTTACTTTGTGGTTGATTATACAAAGAAAGAAATGGTGGTTAAAATGTTAAATAAAGAAGATTATGAATTTTATAGTAAATCAAAGGTTTATGGTGATGAAATTGTTTTTTGTAAAATAGGGAGTGCAGGAATGAATTACATTATGCCTAAATTAGATATGCCTGTTACTTTAGGGCTTAATCAAATTATGGTAACTCCTAAAGATATTAATACTAGATACTTATATGAATATATAAATTCTCATGAGGGGAAAAAATATATAAATAACAATATTAATGGTGCAGTAACAAAAACAATTACTAAGCACGCCTTATGGGAATTTCCAATAAAAATACCACCAATTGAACTTCAAAATAAATTTGCTCAAATAGTAGAACAAATCGATAAACAGAAATTTCAATGTAGAAAAAATATTGAAGATTTAGAAAAATTACTAGAAATAAAAATGAAGGAATATTTTAATTAGGAGATAACTAATGAATAAAGAATTATTAATAAAACAATTAGATAATTACTTAAATAAAATAAAAAATGAAAGTAATATCAACGATTTACAAGAAAGAAATACTCGAGAAGAATATTATAAAAGTTATACATCGGATAAAATTTTAGCAATGAATGAAGATGAATTTTATGATTATATTAGTAAATTATGGGCTATGGTTATTTGGGGTAATAAACATTATATTGTTGATAAGTATATTAAAGATAATGGATTTGAAAACCTAAAAAAATCAATATCATATTTATTATATAGTGCTGATTCTATAGAAATAAGATGGGATAAATTTAAAGAAAAAATCAAAGGATTTGGACCTGCTATGATGAGTGAATTATTATGTTATATTAATCCTAACGAATATATGATTTGGAATACAACTGCATCTAATGCTTATAAATATTTAGGTGTGCAAGATGTCCCTAGACATAATTATCAATTAACAGGAAAAAAATATGTTGAACTAACAAATTATAGTAAAAACATTCAAAAGGTTATTAGAGAAAAGTATAATAGAACTGAAAATTTATTGTTTGTTGATTATTTCTTTTGGGATAGTTTAAGAGACTTAGAACCTGTAAGTAGCGAAGAAAACGAAAAACCTAAAGAAACTGTAATAAATAATAAATCGTATCATAACGAAATTGTTGATTATATTAAAAATATAGGTGGTTTACTTGGGTATAACACCGATGTAAAAGGCAATATTAAAAATTCTGGTAAAATAGCGGATGCAATATGGGAATTCAACGTTGGAAACTTAGGAAAAATTAAATATGTATTTGAAGTACAAGATAGTGGTTCAATTGATTCATTAATAGTAAGTTTAATGAATGCATCACAGGATATTTCTGTACAAGCTGTAGTTGCAGTTTCCGATGAAAATCAAATAAATAAAATAAAACAACATTGTAATAATATTAATGGAAGTTTTAATGGAAAATTAAAATTTTGGAATATTACTGAAGTTGAAAGAGCATATACAGAGTTAAGCAGTTCAATGGAAATTATTAATAAGGCTATAAATATAGAAATTGATAAGTAATTTTAAAACAAGTAAGGTTTGTTTTCATGGATAATTGCATTATTTAATTATTGAGAATGAATATGTCTTGTTTTTTGTTGAATAAATATATGGTATAATAAGCAAAAAAGGAGAACTGTATGTATAAAAGAATTGAAGACTTATATAAAAAGAAAAGCCCATATAATAAAATTAAAATAAAGACTTTTAGGGTATATTTGATAATTGTAATTTTATTATTAGTATTTAATATAGCAAATATCTATTTATTAATGTTAATCACTGTATTTGGAACGGTTTTTATAATGAAATCAATATGTGAAAAAGAATTAAAAACAAAATTATATTTTAGTTATAATAAAAAAGATAAATCAGGAAAATTTCTTGATGAAATAATTTGTGATAGGGAAAAGAAAATGTTTAAAGATTATTGTAAAAAAGAAAATCTTTATAACGAAAAATCATTAAAATGTTTAATTTCACATTATAGAAGTTATATAAAACCAAAAATGGTAAGTGATAATTTTTGGTCAATAATAGCAATAATAGTTTCTGTTGCATTAGCATTTGTAACTAAGGAAGGTTTTGACTTTAATAGTTTTGAAAGAGCAATGCCGTATTTAATTAGCTTAATATTTATAACGGTAATAATAAATTTATCTATAAAACAGTTTAGTAAGATTAAAACATTTTTTAAAGGCGAAGATGGAATGAATGAGAGATTAGAAGGAATTTTTAGTGAATTATATATTGAATGTATAAATGAAAATGAAAAAACAGATAAGAAAAAAGTTCGAAAAAATGTATTAAAGAAAAGTAAAAATAATCATGTAAAGATACAAAAAAAATAGAAAAAAATTTATCCACTATTATGGCTATAAGAGTATTTATCTATGTATCTTTTTGAAAAAAGGTAACAAATACAAGTAAAAATTGGATATTAATTCGACATTTTTATCTCTTTTTATCAGACATTTTATCCTTATTGACTTTAGCTATTCTTATGATACAATATGATAGAATACAAATAATAATATGTTTTAGCACTAATTACTCAAATAATTAGTGTTTTTTGTATTCAAAATTCCCCCCTTTGAAATATTTATATTAATTAAGAAATGGTACTACTAATATATATTTCTTTGATTATGTAGTACCAATTTCAACAAAAACTTAATTAAAAAAGTGTGTATGATTGTGTAACACTCCTTATAGAATAAAGGTTCTTAAGTAAACGATTGTATAACAAAATAAGAAAGTGTAAACACTACTAATTTTACTAATACCTTATGAAATAAGGGTAAACTCACCAGTGGTGAGTTTTTTGTAAACAGTTTTATCCTGCTTATATTCTATTAAAATTAAATGTAAGACTTTATTTTTTGGGAAGGTAAAGATATGCTAAAAGATTATGTTTATAAAAATCTTGATGCTATTATTGTAGAAGATAAATTAAAGTCTATCGATAAAAATTAGGCGCTGATTTATTTTTATAATCGCGTTATTATTTATTTGAGAGGTGATAAGCATTATGAAAAAACAAAAAGTTATTTACAAGATTACACAAACTTTTAAAACAAATAAGGAAAATCATACAGATGAAGAATTGAAAGAAATTTTTAACAAAAAACTTTTTAAAGTTATTATGAGGCTTGAAAAATGTATTTAATATTAATGTCAAACAGAATAATTTATTAGAGAATAAAAAAATTAATTAAACTATTGATATGAAAATATGAATAGTTTTTTTATGGAATAAAAAGGGGGAATGGTATGAATAATAATAAAACAAACAATTCATTCATAGTCTTAAATAGGTGTTGCTATGAATGAAAAAATAACAAATAATATAACATTTAAAGATCTTATTTTAAAATATCTTATCGATGAGATAAAAAAAGAAGTACAGGAATATACAAGCTGATGCACTCTCTATTTATAAATAGCGCGGTATTATTTAATTATCTTAGTATCCAGTCAAGTAAGAGACAAGGAGGAATGAATGAATAATACTTACTTGATGGCACAAGATTTCAATGTTGGAATCTATATAAGATTATCTCAAGAAGATAAAGATAAGAAATATGAATCTGATAGTGAAAGTGTTATTAATCAAAAAGAATTATTAAGAAGTTATGTTAAAAATAATAATTTTAATTTATCTGGAGAATATGTGGATGATGGATATTCAGGAACAGATTTTGATAGACCAGGATTTCAAAGAATGTTAGAAGATATAAAAATGAAAAAGATAAATTGTGTAGTAGTAAAAGATTTATCTAGGTTTGGTAGAGATCATGTTATGACGGGATATTATATCGAAACATTTTTTCCAGAGAACAATATAAGATTTATATCTATACTTGAGTCATTTGATAGTTTTAAAAATCAAGCTAGTAACGATTCTTCAACTTTTATAATTGCTTGTAATGATTATTATAGTAAACAAAATTCTATTAAAATAAGAAATGTTTTAAATGATAAAAGAAAGAATGGAAAGTTTATAGGTAGTTTACCTAGTTTTGGATATATGAGAGATCCAGAAGATAAGGGACATTTAATACCTAATCCAGATACTGCTCCTATTGTAAGAAATATATTTAAATGGCGAGCAGATGGAGTAGGTCCAACTGAAATAGCAACTAGACTAAATAATGATAATGTTCCAACTCCAAGTGGTTATAAAAAGACTAACTTTTCTTCTAGATTAATCAATAGAGATACTTGGAATATATCAACAGTAAAAAAGATTTTAACTAATAGAATATATACTGGAGATATGGTTCAACATACTCAAACAAAAGTAAATTATAAATCCAAGAAGAAAATAAACTTAGATCAAAGTCTATGGGTAATAGTAGAAAATACACATGAACCCTTAGTTGATAAGACAACATTTGAATATGTACAAATCTTAAGAAAAAGATACACTAGAAATGTATCTATAAAAACAGGTAGAGAAAAAAGAATACTAGAAGGCAAATTATTTTGCAAAGAGTGTGGAAATAGATTATCGGTTTATTATAGAAAGAAACTGGATTATTGGTCTATTAATTGCAATAGATATTCTAGAGATCCTAAAAGAGGAAGATGTAGTTCACACTTCTATCCATATGATTATTTAGAAGAACAAATACTAGAAAAGATTGATGAATCTGTATCAAATTTTATTAAAGAATTAGATATAGAAGAATTAAATAATGAAGTAGTAAAAACTATTCACGAAGAGACACAAAGTGTAGATAAAAAAATAAGTGATTTAAATAAAGATAAAGAACAAATATTAAGTAGGTTATCAACTTTATATAATGATAGATGTGAAGGTGTTATAACTGGAGAATTATATAAAGAATTATCACAAGAGTCAGAAAAGAAATTAAAGAAGATAAATGATAGTATTAATAATGAAGAAATAAAAAAATTAAACATAAAAAATAAGGTAACTGTATTACCTAACTATACTAAGAAAATAAAAGAACTATTAGATTTAAAGAAGCCTAAGAAAACATTAATTGATACTTTAATAGATACAATAGTTATAGATGAAAAAAGAGATATATGTATAAAATTTAAATATGATGTTATTCCAATGATAAGCTTTAAATATGAAAATAGAAATTTAGCTAGAAATCCTTATGGTAGAAAAGATAGAAACAACAATAACTAATATTTGATTTTTAGTAAAAAAAGAATATAATAGTAGTTAGAAAGGATAACTAGGAAAATAAGAGAAGTTTTAAACGTTTATTAAATATCATTGACATTATACTTAGTGATACTTTAATAAAAATAAAAATGTTAGGAGAAGTTTTAAATGGATGATAAAGAAATAAGAGTACATACGGATAAAAGAGGAAAAGATCATATAGATGTTTATACAAATGATCCTAAAGGAGAACACGGATCTATACATATTAATTGGGATAGTAATACTGGCAAAGGAAATATTGTTGATACGACAAATGGTGATAAAGAAACAACAGATGTTAGCTGCTTCTTAACAACGGCATGTATAAGGTATATGCGCAAAACGTTCGATGATAGTTGTGAGGAATTAACTATTTTAAGGTGGTTTAGAGATAAGTTCGTATCAAAGGAAGATATTGAACATTATTATAAAATCGCACCAATAATAGTAGATGCAATAAATAATATGGAAAACAATAATGTTGTGTATGACTATATATATAAAAATGTTGTAAGTGCGTGTGTTGAAGCAATTAAAAATGGTAATTATCAACTTGCTTATGATATATATAAAAATAGTATTTTAACATTAGAAGAACAATTTGCAAGACCGGTACTAGAACAAAGATTTATAAAAGTCTTAAAGTTAGGTGGGCAAATGTAATGTTGAAAATTAATAATGAAGACTATAAAATATTATCATCTGAAATAAAGTATGTTAATGCAACTCATAATAAGCAAAGAGGATATTCAATTTTAGTTACAATTGATATTAAATTAAATGATGCTAAGGGATATATCAGTTTTTATGTAGATTTCTTTAACACTAATGATTTTCAAAATATAGAAAATAAAGAATATATTGAATTACCAACTGATTTAAATTCAAAAATAACTATGATAGAAATCTTTGATACAAAAAAGTTTGTTGATTTTATTGATAGCGACGTTACTTTAAAATTTGGAAATATTATAGATAATAAAATAGAAATGAAATTAAATATAAATGATGAATTAATCAATTTAGAATATCAAGGAATGTTAAATATAAATAATTAATTTTTTTAAGGCCTAATTGTAGTGGAGAGCCGAATATTCGTGGTGGCGATAGTCATTGTGTAACGAATGTATAACAATAAAAGCCAAAATACTTGATTTAATTATTTAAATGTATATAATATATTGTGAAAGAGAATGCATGTGAAAATAAAAGGAGGGATTTTGTGATTAACAAAATGTTGGTTGGTGATTTTTCAAAAATAATTGGTAATATTGAAATAGCTATTCAATTAGATTCATTTAAAGATATAAGAAAAGATTATCAAATGATTTTAGAAAAATTATTACAATGGATTAAATATTATTATGATAATGGAAATTTTAAAATAATAACATATGAAGAATCACTAAAAATTCATGAATTATTGGAAGAAATTAAATGGAAAATGATAACAAATAAAAATATAGGTGATGAATCTATGTTAACGGATGATATATTAGTCAGATATGAAGTAATAATTAAAACTATAAATAATGAAAGGAAGTTAGAAAATGGGAAGAGATAATTATGGGCACTATGTAAATGATAAAGGAGTTGAGATTAGAACGTCTACAGATAAGTATGGAACAGATCATGTTGATATATATGATAGTTGTCCTGCTGATAATCCTGATCATGGTTCTATTCATATAAATTATGACAGTGATAGTGGTAAAGGAACAATTGTCGACACAACTAGTGGTTCAAAAGAAATAACAGATACACAGTGTTATTTAACAACAGCATGTATGAGACATATGAATAGTAATTTTGATGATAATTGTGAAGAACTTTCGATATTAAGAAAGTTTAGAGATGCTTTTGTCACAAAAGAAGATATTGAACATTATTATAAAACAGCACCTATCATTGTAGAGGCAATTAATAATGTTGAAAATGGTAATGAAATATATAAATATATATATGAAAATGTTGTTTATGCTTGTGTAAAAGCGATAAAAAAAGGTGAATATGATTTTGCTTATAATAGATATAAAAATAGTGTTTTAGCATTAGAAGAACAATTTGCAAGACCAGCATTAACAAATAGATTGGTAAAATGTTTAAAATTACAAGTAAATAATTAGAAAAATAATCGATGACAAAATAAAAGCCAACGATTATTTTAATAATTTTAACAAAATATCTTAGATTAACAATTGATTGTGAAAAATATTAATTTAAGACAATAAGATAGAAAAAAATCAGTAAATATTTATGAACATTAGAATTGGTGATTATTTATTACTAGATTTAAAATTAGAAGATAAAGAAAGATTTAATATAGGAAAGTATAGAACTTAAATTAGAATATTTTAAGAAGAATAAAAGAGGGTTATATACTGAACTGCTTATGAAAGATAAATTAAATGAATATCTACATGATATTGATATGACTGCTAATGATAGAATAAATAATATAATTTTATTACTTGCTGAAAAAGAAAATATTGATGAAAAGTTAAAACAAAACGATCAAATTTTATGGATAGGTAAGATGAATAATATAAAAAATATTGCCGAAGAAATAGTTTTAAAAGAATTAATTTATGGAGAATCATTATGATAAATGGTAAAAAAGATATAACTGATGAAGAATTTGAGCAAATTTTATTACCATTGAGTCTGTAAAAAAATTTGTGTAAATGACTAAAAAATCTTTCCATGATATAATAAAAGAAATGGAGAGATTTTTATATGAAGGAAAAAAATAATTCAGATTGAATTAGCTATAGATACTATAAAAAATATTAAGATACCAGTACCTTCTATTGAGGAACAAAGAAAAATTGTTGATAACTTAGAAATAATTGAAAAGAAAATATGTGAAAATAAAAATGAACTTGAAAGATTAAAATCTTTAAATTCATCTGTTTTACATAAATATATAGTTTAAAAAATAAAAATCTGTTATACTTATAATAGCTACTAGGGAAGGTAGCTATTAAATACATATATAAACATAGTGCCGATGCACAAATTGCAGTCTTTAAATAAAATATTAAAGAACTGAGTACATATTATTCAAATGAAAACAGTATTCCCTGTTTTCATTGTGGATAAATGTCCAGTTCTTTTTATGTGTTCCTAAAACTAACTGGTAAAGAAAGGAGGATAAGGGACAAGTATAGATAATCTTATATTCTTATATGAAATGGATAAAGAAAATATAAATTTTATAGATGTAATATTACCAACCAGTATTTTAGGAGATAATAATATAACACCTTTAGAAAGATTGTTATTAATAAGCATATTGTTCCTTTGTAAACAGAAAGGATATTGTTGGGCTACTAATGAATATTTTGCAGAGTTATTTAATGTTAGAAAGCAAACAATATCAAAAAGTATAAGTAGTTTATCTAAAAATAATTATATTGAGTTAAAATTTGATAATAGTGAAAAAAATAATTCAAAACGAATAATTAAAATATCAGAGGCATTAACAAGAATCATATTAGGTATTAAAGAAAATATGAATATTAGTGTTAATAAAAATCTTAATCAATATAATAAATATAATAATAAAAAGAAAAATATAATTAATAAAATATATACTCGTGATGAAGAGGGAAACGAGTATTGGAACGGAAAGAAGATTGAATCAAAAGAAGCAACGCAAGAAGAAATTGAAGAATTAGAGAATTTATTAAAAGAATTTAGAGATTAAAGGAGGAAAGTAAATAAATGAATAATAAAGTCATAAATTTAAATGAGGTGGCTTTATGTTTAATATAACTGAAACTTTTAAAAAGGATTCTCTTAATTTAACTGAATTGGTATATGAATTTATAAAAAGTGTGATCAATAATGAATCGTAGACTCGTAAAATTTGGCAATTTATGGTATGATATAAGTGGCTTTAAATTGTTATACAACATGAAAGGAGAATAATTAACTTGTATAACACTTTAATAGGACAAAATAGAGTCTTTAAAGCAGCAATATATATAAGATTATCTGAAGCGGATGAAGGAAAAGCTTACGAATCTGATAGTGAGAGTGTCCTTAATCAACGAAATATGTTAATGAAGTTTGTAAAAGATAATAATTTTATTTTTGTAGATGAATATGTAGATGATGGTTATTCTGGTACTGATTTTGAGCGACCTGGATTTATGAGAATGATTGAAGATATTAAAAATAAAGAAATAAATCTGGTTATAGTAAAAGATTTATCTAGACTAGGTAGAGACCATATAATGACAGGTTATTATATAGAAACTTTTTTTCCAGAAAACGGAATAAGGTTTATATCTTTACAAGAAGGGTATGATAATGCAGTAAATCAGGCTAGTAATGATTCATCAACCTTCATAATTGCTTGTAATGATTATTATAGTAAACAAAATTCAATAAAAATTCGCAATGTTTTAAATGATAAGAGAAGAAACGGTAAATTTATTGGAAGTATGCCAAGTTATGGATATAAGAGAGACCCAGAAGACAAAGGTCATTTAATACCTGATCCAGAATATGCACCAATTGTTAAGAAAATATTTGAAATGGCCTCAAATGGTGTCGGTGTATCAGACATAACTTCATATTTAAATAATAACCATATTAAGACACCTAGTAGTCTTAAAAGAAAAAATCCTAATGCTAAATCTAAATATAATCCTATATGGACTATTTCATCGGTTAAAAAAATATTAAAAAATCAAATGTATACAGGAGATATGGTACAGAGTGTTCAAACTAAAGTGTCATATAAATCCAAAAAGAAAAAAACACTTCCTAAAAGTAATTGGGATATTGTAAAAAATACTCATGAAGCACTTGTTGATAGAATTACTTTTGAAAGAGTACAAGACAATGTTAAAAGGACAAATAGAACTATTAATACTAATCGTGAGAAAAGATTATTTGAAAATTTAATATTTTGTAGAGAGTGTGGAAATACTTTAACGGTGTCATATAGAAAAAATCATAACTATTGGACTGTTAATTGTAATAGATATTCAAGAGACCCTAGAAGAAGAATGTGTGAGCCTCATTTTATGCCATACGATAAATTAGAAGAAGCATTATTAGATACTATAAAAAAAACTTGTAAGGAATATATAGAACAAATCAATATTTCTGAATTATCAAAAGAAATAGCAAATAAAAAGAAAAATACTAGTCAAAATAAAGAGAAAATCACAAAATTACAAAATCAAGAAAAGGAATATTTAAATAAATTAGATGTTTTATATGAAGATAAGTTTAGAGGGATAGTATCAGAAGAAACTTATAAAAGAATTGCGAACGAAACAGAAAATTTACTCACAAAAATAAGAACACAAATTGAAAAATTAAAGAATGAAGGAAAAGTAATTCAAAATAAAAAAAGCGATTTAAAAGAATATGAAGAAAAAATCAAAATGTTGATAGATATAGAACATCCTACAAGAGAACTTTTACAAACTATTGTTGAAAAAATTATTATAGATAAAGATAAGAATGTTGAAATAATTTATAAATTTAGCATATTAAATTAAACTTCGTCCCAGCTTGGGACAAAGTATACATAAAAAGATAAACTACTTATACTAATGTACCGTTATCGGTATAATTTAAAATACGGAGGAGTAAAATGACTAGAAAAATAATAGAAAATAAAGCACAATGTAAAAAATGCCAAGATATTATTGAATCTAAGGATACTAATGATTTAAAAGGATGCTAATGTGGTAGTATTGCTGTAGATGGTGGATTAGATTATATAAAAAGACTTGGTAATTTAGACAATATAATTGAATTAACAAAAGTTGAAATTAATAAGAAAGAAAATGAACAAAATTATTAATCCCAATAAACCATTACCATCTAATACTATATATAAATGGCATGAATGCTTCGCAAAAGTAATGTTAGAGTATGTATTACCTAACGAATTTAATGATTTAAAAATTAAAGATAAACCAGATTTACAAAATATTAAATTAAATTTAGGGATAGAGGTAACTACTGCAGAAGATAAAAAAGATTTAGAGATGGAAAGCTTATATACATACTTAGAATATGATTTGATTAAAGATAAACAAAAAGTTAAGAATAAAATCGAACAACTTGGTGGCTCTATTTCTAAAGGAATTTTAATCCATCCTGTACGTTATAGGAATTTGGATAATATAAAAAATTCTATTTTGGAAAAGTTAAATAAATTAAATGGTAATGGTTATCAAATATTTGCACATAATCACATTTTTATAACTGAATGGGATATGATTTTAGAAAAAGAGTGTGCCGAATTACTTGATGAATATATTGAATTGCAAAATAATTTTAGAATTAAATTTGAAAAAATTTATATTTATCAATATGGCGGTAAATTATTTGAGTTTGATATGATAAATAGAAATCATAATGCATATACTTTAAGTTTAAATGAAACATATCAAATTAGATTTAATGCTAGAAAAATGGTTGAAGAAAGAGAAAGAATAAATAAATAACTACACAATGACCATCCCCAGGTGGCGAAGGCGCTGAAGTAATCTATGCCCTTCGAAATTCTGATACTCTTGCTAAAAATGTTTTAAATAATATTGGGGCTACTGGTCAAGAAACTCGCAAATATTATCAAAGAAGACTTCCAAGTGATACCTCAAAAGATTACTATTTTATACATCGAAATACGGGAAGTACGCAACCTATAATCGTAGAATATGGGTTTATTGATAATGCCAAAGATGTTGCCTTTCTTAAAGACAATTATGAGGAGTTAGCTGAAGCTGTTATTTCTGCTGTTGCTAATTATATAGGTGTCCCATATACAGCCCCTGAAGGAATAATATCGAATACTTACATTGTTCAAAGTGGAGATACGCTGTACAGCATTGCTCAAAAGTTAAACACAACAGTTGATGAATTAAAAAAATTAAATAATTTAACTAGTAATATTTTATCAATTGGTCAAGTTTTAAGGATTCCTTCAGAAATCATATACGAGGGAGAAGAAAAAATTTACACTGTTAAAGCAGGAGATACTTTATACCAGATAGCAAAAAATAATAATATAACAGTTGATGAACTAAAAAAAATAAATAATTTAGATAGTGATACTTTATCAATTGGTCAAATTTTAAAATTGCCTAGTCCACTAACTCCAGAAGCAACCTATACAGTTCAAAAGGGTGATAGTCTTTATTCGATAGCACGTAAATATAATACGACGGTTGATGAACTGAAAAAAATAAATAATTTAACTAGTAATATTTTGTCAATTGGTCAGGTTCTGAAATTACCAACATCAACTGTGGAAGAAGAAAGTAAAGATGTTATTGAATATATTGTTCAAAAAGGTGATAATCTCTATTCGATAGCACGTGAATATAATACAACTATTGATGCAATTAAGAGTCAAAACAATCTTACGTCAAATCTTTTATCAATTGGCCAAGTTTTAAAAATTCCTGTTGATGCTTCTCTCGAAACAACCTATACAGTTCAAAAAGGCGATAGTCTTTATTCTATTGCTAAAAAATTTGAGACGACAGTTGATAATTTAAAACAGTTAAATAATCTCACATCAAATCTTTTGTCAGTAGGTCAAATTCTTATTGTTAGATAAAAAAACAATTATTACTGCGATAGTTATATTCAGTAATAATTGTTTTTAAAATATTTAAAAACTGTTTGTTTTATTTTTTTCTTTCTGTTTAATGTCCATCACGATCGGCAAAATAATAGGGACTCTTCCTGTCTTATCGGAAAGAAGGGGCATTAAACCATTAATTATGTCATTCTTCATATCGTTGAAATTAAAATTTCTTCCTTTCAAAGATTTATTAATAATCGTTGCTGAAGCATTTTGAATCTCTTTAATCAAATTGGCATTTTCATTTACTAAAATATAACCTCTCGTCGTGATAGCGGGAGTAGCGAGTAATTTTTGATTTTCTGTATCAATATTAGCAATAATAACAAGAACACCATTATTACTCATTAAGATTCTATCTTTGATGACTGCACTTCCGACATCGCCAATTCGTGAGCCATCGACATAAACTTCACCAGCTGTAACTTTTCCATCTTTTATAAGAGTTCCTTTATCCAGTTTTAGAACGTCACCGTTTTCCAATACGAAAGTATTCTCTTTTGGAATATCACATAAGGCAGCTAAATCAGCATGTGTTTTTAACATTCTAAATTCACCATGATAAGGAACAAAGAATTTAGGTTTAAATAGTCTGATCATTAACTTGAGTTCTTCTTGATTAGCATGACCAGATGAGTGAATGTCACTCATTGAATTAGTAAATACTTTAACACCTTTTTTGTATAATTTATTTATTGTTTTAGAGACAGATGCCGAATTACCTGGAATAGGTGATGAAGAAAAAATAACAATATCGTTGGGCATTAATGAAATTTGTCTATGTGTTCCGCTTGCAATTCGTGAAAGAGCCGCTAATGGCTCTCCTTGACTTCCAGTACAGAGAAGACATACTTCACCAGGCTTTAAATGATTGGCTTCTTCAGCAGATATAATGATATTTTTGTCTTTAAAATACCCACATTTAAGGGCAATATCGACAGTATTTTCCATGCTTCTACCAAATAGGGCAATCTTGCGCTTATTTTTTTTACAAGTTTCGATAATATGTTTAATTCTATAAACATTTGAGGCAAAAGTAGCTAAAATAATTCTATTGCCTTTACAAGCGGTAAATATTTCGCCCAAATTTTCATCGACTACTGATTCACTTAATGAGGTACCTGCTACTAGCGCATTAGTAGAGTCACTCATGAGTACTGCCACACCATTTTCACCAATTTTGGCCATTTTATGTAAATTAGACATTGGCCCGATTGGAGTCATATCAAATTTAAAATCTCCTGTCATGACAATAGTACCGTCTGGCGTTCGAATAGCAAGTCCATGCGAATCAGGAATTGAATGGGTCGTTCTAAAAAATTCTATATTAAAATATTTAGTTTTAATAACTGTGTTTTCATCGTAAGTAATTAGTGATTTATAGTTAATATTTCTTTCTTCAAATTTTTTTTCAATTAGTTCTTTTGCGTTAGCGGGGGCGTATATTTTAGGTACATTAATACTTTGAACCATAAAAGGAATACCTCCAATATGATCCTCATGCCCATGCGTAATGACTAATGCTTTAATCTTATGTTCGTTTTCTTTCAAAAAAGTATAATCAGGTATGACATAGTCGATGCCAAGAAGTTCATCATCAGGGAACATAACTCCAGAGTCGACAATGATAATTTCATCTTTACAGGCGACGACATACATATTTTTACCGACTTCCCCTAAACCTCCTAGAGGAATAATTCTAGTGTTCATTAAATTTTCTCCTTTCATTTTCATTTTCGTTAATTAAAATAAAACTAAACATACAAATAAAAATTTAAAAGAATAACCACAAGCAAAATTATAACATAAAAAAAATGGAAATGCAAATCATAAAAGTAGAGAACTAACCGTTTATCGAAAGTGTGAAAAATGATTAAGACTAGAAAGACAAATTATACTAGATCATAGAACTGAATAATAACTAGAATGTGTATTTGTCTTCAAAAAGTATAAAAAAAGCTTGTACAACAGGTTAATAATATGATATAATATATTTGTCTTGAGAAAGAGTGGCTTAACAAATCCACTCTTTTATATATACTTAAGAGGAGGAAAAAATGAATATTGAAAAACAAATAACAGAAGCGTTAACACCAGAAGTAGAAAAATTAGCTGTAACAATTGAATCTGTAAAACTAGAAAAAGAAAATGACAATCTTTTTTTAAGAATAGTAATTGATGCTAATAATCCTGTTGATGTTGACAAATGTGTAGAGGTAACAAATGTTGTAAATCCTATTTTAGATAATATGGATCTCATAGAAGAAGCATATATCCTCGACATATCTACGAAGGAGAAAGGAAGATAACTGTGGATCATAAACAAATGAAAGAATTTCTTAATGCTTTAAATGCGATTGTTGAAGAAAAGAAAATCGATAGACAAATCATTGTTGATGCTATGGAGCAAGCAGTAGCGGCTGCCTATAAAAAAGATGGAGGAATAAATAACGTTAAAGCTAAAGTAGATATTGAAACTGGTGATATACGTCCATATACATATAAAACGGTAGTTGAAGAAGTAAATAATCCAGAATTAGAAATATCTTTAGAAGAAGCTAAAAAAGAAGTAGATAATATTGAAGTTGGAGAAACAATTGTCGATAAATTTCTACCAATGAAAGATTTTGGAAGAGTTGCAGCGGGAACTGCTAAACAAATTGTAGTTCAGAGAATAAAAGAGGCCGAGAAGGAAAGTATCTCTTATGAGTTCAAAGATAAAGAAGGAGAATTGATGGTTGGAATATTATCGCGAGAAGATCGAAATAACTATTTTATTGATTTAGGGCGAAGTAGTGGTATACTTCCCAAAGATCAAATAATACCAGGTGAAAAATTAGAGATGGGTTCTTCCATAAAAGTTTACGTCTCAAAGTTAGAAATAGGACCAAAAGGACCATTTATAATGCTTTCTCGTACACACTATGGCTTTTTAAAGAGATTATTAGAAATAGAGATACCAGAACTATCTGATGGTACTGTTATGATTTATTCTGTGGCTCGTGAAGCAGGAAATAGAAGTAAAATAGCTGTCTATACTGAATATACTAATGTTGATCCTATTGGCGCAGTGATCGGTGAAAAAGGAAGAAGAATTGCCAATATTCTTAAAGAGTTGAAGGGCGAAAAAATAGACGTTATTTTATATGATAAAGATCCTATAAAATTTATCACTAATGCTTTAAGCCCCGCTAAAGATGTAAAGGTAACGATAAAAGATGAAGCTAAAAAAGAAGCATTGGCCCTTGTCGATGATAAAAATCTTTCTCTAGCCATTGGTAAAAAAGGTCAAAATGTTAAATTGGCTTCAAGGCTTACACATTATAAAATAGAAGTTAAAAGTGAAGATTCTTTGGCTAATCAAGTATAAATTTAAAGGAGCTTTTTATGAAAAAAATACCTATGCGAAGATGCGTCGTAACACGAGAGCAATTACCTAAAAAAGATCTCTTAAGGATTGTTAGAAATAAAGATAATGTTGTTTCTTTAGATCTAACAGGGAAGGCAAATGGACGTGGTGCATATATAAAGAAAGATCTTTCTGTACTAGAAATAGCTCAGAAGAAAAAAATATTAGAAAAAGTATTGGAAGTATCTATTCCTCAAGCAATATATGAAGAAATTAAGGATATAATAAATAATGAATAACAAATAATAAATTGGGAGGTGATACATTATGATGAGTGTATCTGAATATGCAAGTGATGTAGGATTGACGTTAGAAGAAGTATTAAATCAATGCCATAAATTAAATATTTCTGTAGAAAGTGGAGATGATCAGTTATCTGAAGATGATATTATCATGTTAGATAATGAGCTTGCGAATGGAGAGATGGAAGATTATAATGATTCTTATGAGGAAGAATTAGAAGAAATTATTGATGAAGTTTCTCCTAAAAAGAAAAAGGCAGTCAAATCTGAAGAAAAGAATGGTGATTTTAAAGCTAAAAGAAAAGAAATGTATAAGCATCGCGAAAAGTTAAAGTCTAATATAATTACTTCTGATGAGGATGTCATTTTATATACCGAAGGGATGACAGTAGCTGATCTTGCAGCATCTCTTAAAACAAATCCTACAGAAATAATTAAAAAAATCATGTCTTTAGGTATGATGGTAACGATAAATGCCAGCTTGGATTTTGAGACGGCTGAAATAATTACTTCCGAATATAATAAAACTCTAAAAAATGAAAAGTCTCAAGACGAAGTAAATTTTGAAGAATTAGAAATTATTGATTCGGATGAAGAATTAGAAGAAAGACCACCCGTTGTCACAATTATGGGGCATGTCGATCACGGCAAAACAACTCTTCTCGATACGATTAGAAAAACAAATGTAGCCTCTGGAGAAGCTGGCGGTATAACCCAAGCTATTGGTGCCTATCAGATAGATTATAAAGGGAAAAAAATAACTTTTATTGATACACCTGGTCATGCTGCTTTTACCGAAATGCGTGCTCGTGGGGCTTCAATTACCGACATTGTCATCATTATAGTAGCTGCTGATGATGGTGTAATGCCTCAAACAAAAGAGGCGATCGATCATGCTAAAGCTGCGGGAGTACCAATTATAGTTGCCGTCAATAAAATTGATAAACCAGCTGCCAATATCGAGAAAGTTTTAACAGAAATGGCCGCTAATGGAATTCAACCAGAAACTTGGGGTGGAGACGTAATGTTTGTAAACATTTCAGCTTTAACGGGAGAAGGTTTAGATGAACTGTTGGAAAGAATAATATTATTAAGTGAAATTTCCGAGTTAAAAGCTAATCCTCATAGGTATGCCAGTGGTACTGTCATTGAATCTAAACTAGATAAAAATTCAGGAACAATTGTCAATATTCTCATTCAAAATGGAACCCTTCGTTTAGGAGATGCTATTGTAGTTGGAACAGTTTCTGGAAAAATTAGAACATTAAAAAATGATCGTGGAGAAAATTTGGTTGAAGCTGGTCCATCAATGCCTGTTTCTATCACAGGATTATCCGAAATACCATCTGCTGGCGATAAATTTATGGCTTTTGAAAGCGAAAAGAAAGCTAAAAAAGTTGCCGATCAAAGAAAAGAAATCGCCAAAGAAAGAAAAAAGCACCCTAAAAATGCTGTTTCATTAGATGAATTATTTAGCAGAGTAAAAGAGGGTGAAAAAGAAATAAATATTATTTTGAAAGCTGATGTCAAAGGAAGTGAAGAAGCTGTTAAAAATTCTCTTCAAAAATTAGATGTCGAAGGAATCAAAATAAATGTTATTAGAAGTGGAATTGGCAGTATTTCAGAAAGTGATATCTCTCTAGCAGATGCTTCAAATGCTATAATAATAGGTTTTAATGTCAGACCCGATCATAAAATATCCGAAATAGCTAAAGATAAAGGTGTTGATATTAGACTATATGATATTATTTATAAAGTTGTTGAGGAAATGGAGGATGCTCTAAAAGGAAGATTAGAACCAACTTATGAGGAAAAAGTACTTGGAACAGCTGAAGTGAGAAAATTATTTAAATTTTCTAAAGTTGGTACTATTGCGGGTTCTTATGTAACATCAGGTGTCATCAAAAGATCAGCCAAAGCGAGAGTAATAAGGGATGGTATTATTGTAAATGATAGTCTTATTTCTACTTTAGCTCGAGAGAAAGATCAAGTAAAAGAAGTAAAACAAGGTTTAGAGTGTGGTATTACAATTGAAAACTTTAATGATATCAAAGAAAAAGATATTATTGAAGCATATGAGTTAATTGAAATAGTAAAGTAGAAAAGACTATATAAAATTAAAAAAATCGACAAAGAAAGAAGGAAAATAAATGGGTAGATCAGTTCATGAAGATGAGAATTATAGGAGACTTTTACACCAAGAAGAATTGGCTAGACAAAGATTAAAAAATTATGGTAATGGTAAGTATGTAAAAGACGGCACTAATGATCGTTTAAATGGATTACCACCTTCTTCGAGTAATTATTCTGAAGAAGACGACCTCCAGTCTTATAATTATGGCTATTATGTAAGAGGAAGTCGCGTATTATATGGTCAATTACAAGGTAAGCGTCCGGACGTAAAATGTCAAATAGGATATAAGGAAGCTGCAAATAATATACCATATGATTGTTTAGGATTTTTACAAGATGATCAGGCTTATATGAGCGGTTTTGCAGCTTATTATCAAGAACAAAAAGAAGAAAAATCTAAAGGACCACGTTTATAATTTATAATTAAAACTTATATATCTATAGTATTTAGAAAGTTATTAATATTATTTATCAAAATAAAATATTTATTTTTTATAAGAGAGAAAAAATAAACAGATTTAGTTGTAAAACGATTGCAACTTAAATAAGGAGAAATATTTATGAGTATAAAATTGGAAAGATTAGGACATCTTTTTACAGAACAAATATCAAAAATTATTAGTGAAGAAGTTAAAGATGAAGATATTAAATTTGTTACTATAACTGCCGTTGACATTTCGAGTGACTTATCCTATGCTAAAGTTTACTTTACCAATTTAATAGATAGTGATAGAGAGAAAGTGACAGTTGCTTTAAATAGAGCTAGTGGTTTTATTAGAAGTAAATTATGTGAAAATATCGAAATTAGAAAAATGCCAGAATTAAATTTTATTTATGATGAATCAATTCAATATGGACAAAAAATAGAAAAAATAATTGATAATATTAATAAGATGGAAAAATAAAAAATGGACAATATTATTGAAACATTAAAAAGATCCAATAATATTGTTTTGCTTTGTCATAATAATCCTGATGGTGATGCCGTTGGAAGCAGTCTTGCTCTATATCATGCGCTTAAAAGTATTGGCAAAAATATTGATATTGTAATTGAAAAATTACCACAGAAGTTTTCTTTTCTTGAAGGTTCAGAGGCGGTAAAAAAGATAGGTGATCAGAAGTATGCTTTAGGAATAATTTTGGATACGGCTAATAAAACGTTAGTTAATAACCCCTGTAATATTTTAGATACTATAAATACCCTTATTGTTATTGATCATCATCAAAGTAATACTAAATATGGTGATATAAACTATGTTGAACCATCTTCTTCGTGCTGTGAGATAATTTATAAATTAATAGACAAAATGCATATTGAAGTAACCGAAGAAATAGCAAAACCTATTATAACTGGAATTTTGACTGATACAGGTGGTTTTGCTAATTCTAATGTTTCAGAAAATACCTTTAAAGTTGCTGCTAAATTAAGTAAAATAATTAATATATCAAATATTTATCGTCAAGTTTTACATAGTATCAGTAAGGCAGCCTTTATTTTAAAAAAAATTGCTTTTTCACATTTGGAATTATTAGAAAATGATCAAATTGCTTTTTCGTATATTACATATAAAGATATTGCTCTTTCAGGAGCAGAAGACTCTGATACAGATATTTTAGTTAATATCGGAAGAGAAATAGACACAGTAGAAGTATCGATTTTTACTAGAGTTTATGAACATCAAATAAGAGTATCTTTAAGATCAAACGATATTGATGTCAATGAAATCGCTTCATACTTTGGTGGTGGCGGACATAAGAAGGCTTCAGGACTAACAACAACTATGGACTTTGATATTTTAAAAAAAGAATTGCTCACAAAAGTAAAGGAAAAAATAAATGAATGGAATATTAGTAATAAATAAACCTCAAAATTATACAAGTCGTGATATTGTAAATATTGTATCAAAGAAGTTAGGCACTAAAAAGATTGGTCACACTGGAACTTTAGACCCTCTAGCTGAAGGTGTTCTTGTTCTAACCATTGGAAGAGCTTTAAAAATATCTGAATTATTAACTTCAAGTCAAAAAGAATATATAGCACAAGTTATTCTCGGTTATGAAACTGATACACTAGATATTACTGGAAAAGAAACAAAAAAAAATTATCCTCTTGTCTCTGAAGCAATGGTAAGAGAAGTATTACATAAAATGGTTGGTAGACATCTCCAAGAAGTGCCAATATATTCTGCCGTTAAGATAAAGGGGAAAAAACTCTATGAGTATGCAAGAAATAATATACCAGTAGTTTTACCTAAAAGAGAAATTGAAATCTATGATATTAGTCTTGTCGGGAGTCTTTCCTATGTTGAAAATAATGTAGAATTTACCATAAAATGTAAAGTAAGTAAAGGAACCTATATAAGAAGTTTAATTCGTGATATTGGTTATGCTTTAGGAACATATGGAACAATGAAAAAGTTAGTACGTATTAGACAAGGAATATTTACTATTGATAAATCTTATGCATTAGAAGATATTGCTAACAGAAATTATAAACTAATTTCTATAAAAGAAGCCCTTCCTGACATAAAATGTATAACTTTGGATAATAATCTATTAAAAAAAATCAAGAACGGTCAAGTATTAGAGCCTTTTTTCGATGAAGAAATGGCTCTGCTTCTTGATGAAAGAGGAAAAGAAATAGCTATCTATAGACAAGATGAAAAGAAAAAAGTAAGGCCATATAAGATGATTGAGGTGGAAAATGAGTAAAATTAAAGTAATGAGTGAACATCTTTCTAATAAAATAGCGGCTGGAGAAGTTGTTGAAAAAGTTGTATCCATTGTTAAGGAATTAGTTGAAAATTCTGTCGATGCAAATGCTTCCACTATAAAAATTGATTTGCGGGAAGCTGGTTTAAGAGAAATAATTGTCACTGATGATGGCATTGGTATGGAACGTGAAGATGCTCTTTTAGCTTTTCAAAGACATGCAACTAGTAAGCTCTACACTGACGATGATTTATTTTTTATTAAATCATTAGGTTTTAGAGGTGAAGCCCTTCCCTCGATTGCAGCAGTTTCTGATGTTATTTTAAAGACATGTCAGAATGAGATTGGGACCTTTATCCATATCAAGGGAGGAAATATTGTGGAGGAGAAATCTTCCGAAGCAAGAAATGGAACCCAAATTATAGTAACTAATTTATTTTATAATACTCCCGCTAGGTTAAAGCATTTATCTAGTCCTTACTCGGAACTAGCTAATGTAGTAGAATATGTCAATAAGATGGCACTATCTTATCCTCATATTAAATTTCGTTTAACTAATGATGAAAAGGAATTATTAAATACTGATGGATCAGGTAAATTGTTAAAGGTAATAAAAGCAATTTATGGTTTAGAAGTTGCTAAAAAAATGCTCGAAATCAATACTTCTAATGATGATTATGAAATAAGTGGTTATATTTCGCTTCCTGAAGTAAATAGATCTAGTAGAAATCATATGACAGTATTAGTTAATGGTCGAGTGATAAAAAACCAGATATTAAACCGAATAATTAATGATGCCTATTCATCATTTAAAGAAGATAGTAGATATCCAATCGTAGTAATAAAGATAAATGTTGATCCTTCTCTCATTGATGTCAATATTCATCCTTCTAAACAAGATATAAAGTTTAGTAATTTTGAAGATTTAAAGAATCTTATATCGAATGCTATTATTGACACTATTAAGACCAAACTTTTAATACCTAAAATAGCTCCTCCAAAGAAAGAGTTGCGACAGTACGAAAACATATCTTTAAATTTAGAAAGAAGTATTGTATCAGAAGCAGATAGTCAAGATAATAAAGAAAGATTAAATAATTTAATTAATTTTAATTATGAGTCAAATAACGAATTAGATAGTAATGATAATGAAGAATCTCAAGAACAATATATAGAAAAGCTTCCAGATAATAATCTTCCTGAACTGTATCCTATAGGACTAGCTTTGGGGACTTATATTATTTGTCAAAATGAAAGTGGTATATATCTTATCGATCAACATGCTGCTGAAGAGAGGATAAACTATGAAAAAAATTCTTATCTTTTAGCACATCCTACTAATCATACCATTGAACCATTGCTTCCTATCATTATAGAACTACCTATAAATGAAGTTATTATAATTAAGGAAAATTTTGAAGTTTTATCTAAATTAAATATATCAGCAGAACTTTTTGGAACAAACTCGTTCCGAATAACTTCACATCCAACTTGGTTTCCTAAAGGCCATGAAAAGGAAATTATTCAGAAAGTTTTTGAAGAGATAGTTTTAAAGGGAACTAATTTTGATTTAGCTAAATTTAACGATAGTTTAGCCAAATTAATAAGCTGTAAAATGAGTGTTAAAGCTAACACAAGAATAACTATTGAAGCGCAAGAAGAAATTATAAACAAATTAAGAAAATGTCATAATCCCTTTAATTGTCCACATGGGAGGCCCACTATTATTCATTTTACTATTTATGAAATTGAAAAAATGTTTAAAAGGAGTTTATAGATGAATATTAGAGAAAGGCAAAAAGAAATATTACGATTAAGTAAGAAAGAAAAAGAAGTGGCTTTAAAAGATAGTAGTTTGCGTGATGAATTATTTAAGGATAGCGGGCATTATCCATTCATTTGGTTAATACAAGGATTAGAAAATGAAGAAATATTATTTCTTTTAGATGATGAGTTAATTCCTTTATTAGAAAAAGACAGCAGAAAGCAAGATAAATTAAATGCTATCATGACATCGGGAAACAAATATATTAATACTTTTTTACAAAAAGAGAAAATAATTAAATTAATAGTGGAGCATTATAATCATTTATGTTATTTTATTCCTTATTTAGATATAAACTTTGCTAGATCCTTATTTAGTTATATTATTAATAATAATTTAGACTTTAAATATTTGGGTTATTTGAAAGATGATATTCAGTTAATAATTATTAAAGAAAATCTAGATATCATTAAAGAAAGAAAAGTAAATATAAAATTCCTTTTCTATTTGGGAAAAAAGACTATTGAATATCTACTCAATAATGATTTATACTTTGAAAATATTTTAGTGAATGCTGATATAGCAATTATAGATATGATAGTAAATAAAGGTATTGTCCTTCCTATTTCAATTCAGAGAAATAAGACTGTAATTAATAATTATCTTCAAGTTTTCAATATCAATACTTTTTATGGTTATATAAATAATTTAAATAATAATGTTTATTTAAAGGATAGTATAATAAACGCTAGAAGAAAAAACTATACTACAGCTATAAATAGCCTTGATTTATCTTTAGAAATATTTGCAGAATTCCTTCCCATTTATGAAGGAAAAAATCGTTTTGCTTCTTTTTCCTTAAATGAGAAATTAGCAACTTTATCTAATAAGAAGGATGTATTACTATTTCTTAAAAAACTTACTATAACTAGGATGTTAGAAATGACAATTGATACTTTTTATCAAGATTTAACGTATAATTTTCTCAAGAATGTAGAGATCATGCTATCTTTTATTAGTCAGATAACAGAAAATATTATTCCTAAAGATCGTTTAGAGATATACAAGAAAATTTTGAATTACTATCACTTAACTACTGAAGAAAGAATTGCATTATATAATACTTTAAATAATGGTCATAATCATGTTGAAGAATTTTATAATGATTTTCGAAGATGTAGAGATTATTCATACCAGATGTTAAAGGATAGTCTTATTGATCCCTCTAGTATGACTCTAGTAAGTGAAGTAGAAGGAATAGATTGTTATAAACTAAATGTTGAAGATTTTAAAATGCTAGTTAGTGTGGTTACATTTCCTAGAAAAAGTTTTAATTATCCAGATCATATTTGGTTTGAAAATATAAAAAAAACGGCATCTTTAAGTTTAATCAGCGAAGAAAATTTAACTGTTTTTGGCGATCCCTATAAGAGCGTAATTTTAGGATTTAATCGTTTTGATCCTCAAAATATTATGCATACTTATCATAAAGATGTTTTTACTAATAATAATGGCAGCAAGGCTCTTCAAATGATATATACGCCCGATAGTCTAATTGATAATACCGGGAGTTATAATGAGATTTTAATGAATGAAAAGGATAGTAAGTTTAGGCCTTCATACATTGTTTGCTACGATGAAGTTAAAGAAGGAGATATCAAAGCTTCACAATTATTAGGAAATATTCCTTTAATAGTAATTGATACTTCAAAATATAATTTTAAACGGCAAGGAGATCTAGAGATAGAAAAATATAGAGTTAGTAGTGAAATTTCTGATACTTTTGACTATAGTGAGTTGAGACATAGATGAATAAAGTAATTGTTATAACAGGTCCAACTGCAGTTGGTAAGACAAAACTTAGTATTGAAATAGCTAAAAGATATAACGGGGAGATTATAAATGCCGATGCAGTGCAAATATATAAATATTTAAATATCGGATCCGCTAAAGTAAAAGAGGAAGAAAAAGATGATATCCCTCATCATCTTTTTGATATAAAAGAGTTAGATGAAGAATATACTGTATATCATTATCAACAAGATTGCCGCAGAGTAATTGAAGATATTCAAAGAAGAGGAAAAACGCCTATTTTAGTAGGAGGTACTGGCCTTTATATAAGAGCCGCTCTTTACGATTATTATTTTACGAATGAGGAGCAGCATGATGATTATGATAGTTTTGCTACAAATAAGTTATATGAAGAACTATTAAAAATAGATCCCCATATTACCATCGACCCAAATAATAGACGAAGATTAATTAGAGCCTTAAGGTATTATCGAGAAAATAATAGCTCTATAAATACTAATAAAACTGATAAATTACTATACGACACAATATTTATTGGTTTAACTACAGATCGACAAATTTTATATGAACGAATAAATAAAAGAGTTGATCAAATGCTTGCTGACGGGTTATTAGAAGAGGTAAAAAAATTTCATAGTAACAATATTCGTACGAAACCTTTATTAAATGCTATTGGTTATAAAGAACTATATCAATATTTAGATGGTAATTGGACTTTTGAAGAAGCTATTGATAAAATAAAACAAAATTCGAGACATTATGCTAAACGACAATATACCTTTTTTCGCCATCAATTACCAATTGTTTGGTTTGAAACTGACTTTTTGGATTTTACTAATACTATTGAAGACGTTAATAATTATATTTTTAATAGTCAATACTAAGTTAATTTATAAAAAGAGATACGTATAACTTTTGCAGGTTAAGCGTCTCTCTTTTTATAAATATATGATATTAAATTAAATATTTATTATTACTTTTTATCTTTTAGAGTATGATCTAGAATCAACATTAGAATAACTAATATAATTAAGTATTCCACTATATCCTTTCTCCATCGAACATCACTTCTCTTTCGACTAAAAGCACTTAACAGCTATACATATCTCTTTTGTATTATAACATATTGCAACCAATGTATCAATCTAACTTTTAAAACTTTGTATCTATTATTCTTTTTGCATTAAAAATTCTATTAATAATTTAGGATTTTGCTTATTAATTACAATATTATAAATTGTATTGATTATTGGAACACATATCTTTTTATCGTCAGTAAGTTTTTTTACAGCTTTTAACGTATCTAGACCTTCAACAGTAGTATTTCTAATATAACTATTGATTTCATTAGTTTCTTTACCTTCACCAATAATTTTTCCTAAAATATAGTTTCTACTTTTAGTTGAGGTACAAGTAAGGAGAAGATCACCAAATCCCGCAAAAGATAAGATTGTTTTCTCATTTCCCCCTAAATTTTTAATAAATTCTTTTATATCATGAAGCGATTCTGTAATGAACATTGCACTAGTAGATTCTGAAAGACCCATTCCTGCTAGCATACCTGATGCTATAGCAATAATATTTTTTATAGCGCCACATATTTCTGTTCCAATTATATCATCAGTACAACGTAATTTTAAATAATCATTTTTCATACCTTGTATAATTAATTTTTGGGCCGTAAGACTTCTAGTTGCTAAAGAAAGACCAACGGGATCTTTATTAATAATGTCTATTGCAAAGGTACCTCCGGATATAATAGCAATGTGTTCTGCTTTAGTATTATTTTTAATAATGTCATATAAAAACGGTGTGTTATTTTGAATAATCCCCTTTGAAGCAAGACAAATAACTTGCTCTTTTTGATAGCATTTTCCTAACTCATAACTTACATCATTTATATATTTAGCGGGAACAGCCATGACAATAATACTTTTATTTTTAATAGCTTCTTTCATGTCTGTTGTAATGATAATATCATTTGGAATAGTGTAGTTTACTTTTTCAGATTTTCTCTTTTGCAAAAGTTCATCTTTTTCTTTTTCGCTATTAGTCCACATGGTAATATCATGCTTATTATTATAAAAGATACTAGCTAGTGCTATTCCAAATGCCCCCGTTCCTAAAACAGCTATTTTCATTCGATAATCATCCTCTCTCCAATATTAATATTAAAGTAATTACTTGGGGTTTCAAAAACTTTCCTCACTTTTTTTTGCGGCCATATAATCTTATTTTTTCCTAGATTACGATAATATTTTATAATAGTATTATTACTATCGCACATAATAACATCAATATTTTCTCTCATAAAAAAAGTATGAATACTATTACATCTGTTAAAAAGAAGTGAATAATTAATATCTTTTTTAAACATAAATCCTTTCAGTCTACTATAAAAGCTTGTGCATTCTTTTACTTCGATGAACTTATTTCCATATATTATCTTCATCTTCTCACCTTAAAATAATTATATAAGTAAACTAGTAAAAAGGCAAGTCTTTATTGATAAAATTATCTATTTATGATAATATATAAAGGGAGGAAATAAAATGGGGAAGAAAGGATTTACTTTGATTGAACTACTAGCGGTTATTGTAATTTTAGGAATAATTTCACTTATCGTAGTACCAGTTTTAACTAATTCCTATAATGACAGTAAGAAGAAAAGTGAAGATATTTTTTTAGAAAGATTATCAAGTGTAATTGGAAGTTATATATCATTAAATAGTGATACAATAAATTTTGATAGCACTTTTACCGCTCGAAAAAAGAATTCTGATACTGTTGTAGATGTTTATCAGGGAAAGATAACAATAAATGACCTAATAGATAGTAAATTATTATCTTTAGAAGATTTTGTAAATCCAGGAAATAAAGAATCTAATTGCAATGTTAATACTGAAATTGAAGTATTTCGTGATAGTGATTTCGTCTACTGCCATAAAATGAAAAGGATGGATTGTCTTAGTGCTGCCTATGATGCTAACACTTATGTTATAAATACTTGTGAATGGGAAAGCGAGTTGTCATGATGAAGTTTACCCTTTTTTTAACAACCATAATTTTTTTAATTGATCAAATTTCAAAAGTATTAATAATAAAATCTTTTCGTGTCCGCGCCTCTTTGCCAATTATTAAAGATTTTTTCTATTTAACATACACCCATAATACAGGAGCGGCTTTTAGTATTTTGACGGGAAGAAGATTATTTTTAATAATAACGACTTTTATAGTAATTATGTTTATCATTTACTATTTAATGAAAAACAAAATAACAAGCAAATTAGAACTAGTATCTTTTTCATTAATAATAGGTGGTTCTTTAGGAAATTTATTTGATAGAATAATAAGAGGTTACGTTGTTGATTTTTTAGATTTTCGAATTTTTAGTTATAACTTTCCTATATTTAATTTAGCGGATACTTTTATTGTCATAGGTGTACTACTTTTGATAATTAACATGGCTAGAAAGGAGAATAAAAAGTGTTAATAATAACTGATAAAGATGAAAATAAACGGATAGATAAATATCTGGTTGAACAAACAGAATATACTAGAAGTAAGATTCAAAAGATGATTGATAATCAAAATATTCTTGTTAATGGACAATCTATAAAAGCCAATTATCTTTTAAAAAAACAAGATGTTATATCGCTTGAAGAATTAACGGAAGATGTTGATATTGAGCCTGAAAATATTCCATTAGACATATATTATGAAGATGATGATTTAATTGTTGTAAATAAACCTAGTGGCATGGTAGTACATCCAGCACCAGGAAATTATACATCAACTCTCGTCAATGCCCTTCTATATCACACAAGGAACCTAAGTACAGTAAATACTAATGTTAGACCAGGAATTGTTCATCGTCTAGATGCTGATACTTCAGGTTTGCTTTTAGTTGCTAAAAATGATAAAGTGCATAATCTTTTAGCTAATGCAATCCAAAAGAAAGAAGTCGTAAGAGAGTATATAGCTTTAGTATATGGTGTGATACGAGAAGATACTGCCACTATTGATGCTCCTATCGGACGTGATCGTAACAACCGAAAAAAGATGTGCGTAACCAAAGACAATTCTAAAATGGCCGTTACTCATATCAGAGTGTTGGAAAGATATAAAGATACTACTTTAATTAGATGCAGATTGGAAACCGGAAGAACACATCAAATAAGAGTTCATTTGAGCTATATTGGTCATCCCATTGTCAATGATCCAGTCTATGGTCATCGAAAATTAATTGATGAGACCTTTGGCCAAATGTTACATGCCGAAAAAATTGGTTTTGTCCATCCTATAACTAAAGAATATATGGAATTTGTAGCACCATTACCTGATAAATTTGATAAGATATTGCAAAAATATAAAGATAATTAAAAAAGAATAAAAATCTTCTTAAATATTCATAATGAATATGAAAGGAGATTTTTTTATGTCACGTCATAAAGTTGAAATAACAGGCGTGAATACTGCGAATATTAAAGTTTTAACTAATGAAGAAATGTTAGTATTATTTGAAAAAATGAAAGAAGGAGATCCTTTTGCCCGTGAAGATCTAATAAGTGGCAATCTTAAACTTGTCTTAAGTATTTTAAGAAAATTCTCTGGAAAAGTAGATAATTTAGATGATTTATTTCAAGTTGGTTGTCTTGGTCTCGTGAAAGCTATTGACAACTTCGATACGGCTTATAATGTTAAGCTTTCTACTTATGCTTGTCCAATGATTGAGGGAGAAATTAAAAGATACTTGCGAGATAATAGTGTCTTAAGAATTTCACGAAGTATTAAAGATTTAGCTTACAAAGCATTAAAATTAAAAGAAGAATTAATTGTAAATGGCAAAGAGCCTACGAACAAGGAAATAGCTTCCAAGTTAAATGTTACAGAATATGAAATCGTAACTGCCCTTGAATCTTTAAGAGAACCAGTAAGTATGTATGAACCAATATATAATGATGGAGGAGATACAATATATCTTTATGATCAGATTGCTAATCGTGAAGAAGAGTATAGTCTCGATAGTAAGATAGCTCTAGATAGAGCAATGGATAATCTGAAAGATAGGGAGATAAATATTCTCAAGGAACGTTTTATTATTGGAAAAACCCAAATGGAAATAGCAGAAGAATTAGGAATTTCGCAAGCACAAATTTCCCGTATCGAAAAATCTGCTATCGACAATATTAAGAAGTATATTAAATAATTACCAATATTCGCTATAGCATTCTTTTTTATATAATGCATATTATTAAATAGGTGATATAATGAGATTATCAGAGTTACAGACCAAAGAGATAATAAATGTCTCAACTGGAAAAAGATTGGGAGTAATTATAGATGTTATTGTTGATAATAATGGAAATATAAAATCGCTTATTTTAGAAGAAAAAAGGGGAAAACGTTTTGCCAATCGTGAAGAATATGAACTTGATTGGAAACAAATATCAAAAATAGGGGATGATATAATATTAATATCCGATAAATACGATAGCAAATTAAAATAATCTTGTAATATAAAAGTATTTATTATATAATAAATATAGGTGGTTACATGAATCAAAAAGGCTTTACTCTAATAGAATTATTAGCGGTGCTCTTTATTATCGCTATACTTGCTGTACTAATTACCCCTAGTATTCTAGATTCATTAGAAAAGAGTAGACAAGCCTCTTACAATATTATGATAGAAAATATTATTACTTCTTCAAAAATATATTACGAAGAGTGTGAATATGGAGATTTAACTGATAGAGATAAATATGGTGATTATGCCTGTAGTATAAATAATGACACTATCACAATAACTATTGAGTCGTTAGTTAAAACTGGCATTTTGACAGGGAAAGATATTGATGCTCAAGAAGAAAAAGTCATCGAAGACCCACGTAATAACAACAATATTAGTTCATGCCTTATTAAAATAGAAAAACAAAAGGACAGCAAGGGAAAGGTTACCTATAAGGTATCAAATTATTCCAATGATATAGTCTGTCCTCAAGAATATGGAAGTGTAAGTTAATGAAGTTAGTAGGAAATAAATGGGATGATATTTTAGACGAGGAATATCATAAAGATTATTTTAAGAAAATAGTTATGTTTATTAATCGAGAATATAAAGAAAAAGTAATTTTTCCTCCTAAAAATTATATTTTAAGGGCCCTAGCTTTAACGGATTACGATGAAGTAAAAGTTGTAATTTTAGGACAAGATCCCTATCACGGACTTGGTGAAGCTAATGGCCTCGCCTTTGCTGTCAACAATGGTAAAAGATTGCCACCATCTCTTCAAAATATTTACAAAGAATTATATAATGATTTAAAAATCCCTATCTCAAAGAAAGGTGATTTATCTTGTTGGGCTAGAGAGGGAGTGTTACTTTTGAATTCCATTCTAACTGTTGAAAAGGATAAACCAGCATCCCATAAAAATATCGGATGGGAAACTTTTACTGATGCCATTATTAGTAAAGTTAATGCAAAAGAAGATCCTATAGTATTTATCCTATGGGGGGCATTTGCCAAAAGTAAGAAAAAATTAATAACTAATCCTAAACATTTAATATTAGAATCATCGCATCCTTCACCATTTTCATGTAATTATGGTTTTCTAGGAAGTGCTCCTTTCTCTAAAACAAATAAATTTTTAATAGCTAACGGCAAGACAGAAGTAGATTTTACTGTAAAATAGCATAAAAAGAAAAAAAGTGGTTAGCATATTAATGGTGATAATATGTATTATTTAAATTCTTTTTTCTTATATGCACTAATGGGTTTTATTTTAGAAAGTACGCTTTTTAAAAACACCACTCCTCTTAAAACGAGTGGTGTTCTTTGTGGTCCAATAACGATTGTATATGGACTGGGAGGACTTGTTATTCTTTTACTAGATAAATATCTTTTAAAAAAAATTAAAGTAAATAAAGTATTAAAAATTATTATTGCCTTCTTTCTTTTTACGGCAGTATTAACTTTAGTAGAGGGTATTTCAGGATATCTTGGCGAACTAATTTTTGATCGAGAAATGTGGAACTATACAGATAAAAAATACAATATAGGAAAATATATGTGTCTAGAAATGGCTCCATTATGGGGAATAATGGGTACTATTCTTGTTTTTGTCTTAAGACCTTTTTTTGAAAAAATAATAAAATTAATACCAGACGTTGTTACATATTTTGTTACTTTAATATTTTTATTAGATATTGTTATAACCATAATAACAAGATAAAATATTATAACTTAAAATCATTATAAATTTCATCGTTCATATCTTTACGATCAAAAAAGAGTTTTTCTTTGTATTTACTAAATATTGCTATAATATTCGAAGGAAATTTTTTTACCAAAGTATTATAAATTGTTATATTTTCATTATAATAATCAATATAATTTTCGATTTTATTATCGATATCTTCAATTTGTTTCGTTACTTTCTTTATTTCATCGCTTTTGTTGATATCAGGAAATTCTTTTTTTAAACTGTTTAATTGAATAGACGACTGCATAAGAATTCTATATAATTCAAAATTGCTAATCTTTCTACTTCTAATTTTAATGATTTCTTCAAATATATCCTTATCATTGTCGACAGTACCTTTAATAATAGGAATTATTCTATTAATTAAATCGTATTTATTTCGTAGATTATTATCAATGATGCTTTCTACTTCGTTTATTCGAATAATATAGTCTTGAAATCTGTTATAAATAGTAGCATAAAAAACTGCAATTACGCAAACAATTATTATCATTACTAGAATAATGATCATAAGTATTTCCATACACTTCACATCCTAAATAAATTATATCAAAGTCGTATAGTTTTTTCAAGAACTATTTATATTAAATCATAGCATTGAAAAAAATAATACCTTTAAAAGTATTATTTTAAAAATCTTTGATAAAATTAATTGGCTCATCAAAAGTAACAAAATCTAGATAAATCATAAGCACTAAATACCATTCGCCAGTCGTAGGATTAGATAAGATGACATGATCTCTCCCAGCCTGTTCAATAATACCTTCAAATACTCTATCTTGCCACTCAATTGATCCTGGAACTGTTACATGAAGTTTAGCCTTTTTCCCTCTATTTAATCTAAGAATATTTTCAATATAAGATTGTTCCATTGTCATAGGAATATTAGTTGTTTGTGTTTGCTCATAGCTAGGAACTGATTGTTGATTAGGAACGGTATTATTGTTTAGGCCTACACCTGGAAAAATAGGATTTTGATAATAACCATTATTCATAAATAGTCTCCTTTCATTTAATTATATGAACTTATATTTACGGTATAACTAAAAATAATGTCAAATTAAAAAAGTGATATTTACAGTCTTTAAAAATGAATTTATAATAAAAAAGAGGTGAATTATGGAAATAAAAGTAGGAATATCAAATAGACATGTCCATTTAACAAAAGAGGATGTCGAGATATTGTTTGGAGAAGGCTATGAGCTTACTATTCGAAACTATCTTGATCAGCCTGGTCAATTTGCTACTGAAGAAACTGTAGCACTAAAAACGCCCAGAAATATCAAAGAATTCGTAAGAATTGTAGGACCAGTAAGAGAATATACGCAAGTTGAAATTTTAGAAACCGATAAAGAATATTTTGGTTTAAATCCTCCAATACGCAATTCGAAAGATTTGGAAGGATCGGAGGACATAACCATTGTTGGGCCAAAAGGTGAAATCTCAAAAAAAAATGTATGTATAATTGCTAATCGTCATATCCATATTAATACTAGAGAAGCAAAAGATTTTCACGAAGATGAAATTGTAAAAGTAAAAGTAAATGATACTATATTAGATTCAGTTCATGTTAAGATCGACGATAGTTTTTCTTTGGCTTTACATATTAATAAAGATGATGCTGAAAAGAACAATATTAAGAGTGGAGATATTGCTATATTAAAGGAGGATTAATATGTTCTCACAGACAAAAAAAATAATAAAAAGTTCTAAAAGAGAAGTAATTTTAAAAATAATTACTTCTCTTTTTGTTCAAGGATTAGCACTTATTATACCCGTTTTTTGGAGTGATACAATTAACGAAATAACTGGTGCTAATTATAGAATAGGATACTATTTAATTGTCATAACAGCTTTTCTCTCTTTCTTCTATTATATATGGTCATATTTAGATCAAAAAACATGGTTTAAATTCTATAATAAATTATATATTGAGTATACTGCTTTAACGACGTCTGAAACTAAAAATATAAGTAGTGTAAATCTTGGCGAATACACTAATATTTTAAACAATGATATTGATATAATAAGTAACTTTATCGTCAATCTAATAACAAGATTTTTTCAAATTATTGAATTTTTAGTCATATACAGCTATTTTTTAAGTTTTAATTTTTTAATTTTTATAATTACAGTTATTGTTTCTATTTTAATGATAGTAGTTTATTTCAAGGTAGGAAAGAAAGTTCAAAATCTAAATATTAAAAGAAAATCTTCACTTGATAATAAAACTATTATGCTTCATAAGCTATATTCTGGTTTGGCAGGAAAGAAAACAACAATAAATAGTATTATTAATTTATTTAATAAAGATAACAGAGCATATTTAAGAGCTAATTATAACTATAACGTTATAATTCAAGGTATAATATGTTTTGTTTTAGGAATAATTGAATTATCTAGATATACTATCATCTTTTATGGCGCATATTTAGTAAGTAAGGGGTCAATTGAAATTGGAACTATTCTCCTAATCTATAGTTATTATGCTAAAATATTAACTAATTTTCAAGTATTAGGAACAATAACTGCCGATTATCAAAGTTTTATTGTTTCTCTAACTAGGCTTAATAAAATTAGTACTCTTAAAGAAAAGTAATATTGTCAAAGATGTTTTTATGTGATAGAATAACATCGTGATTTAAATGAAAAGTCTAATAATAAAAATAATCGAGATATATCAGAGTCTTCCTTTCAAAAGCCATGATAGTTGCCGCTACATTCCAACATGCTCCAATTATATGATTCAGGCCATAAAGACACACGGTCTTGTTAAAGGTTTGTATTTGGGTATTAAAAGACTACTAAAATGCAATCCTTTTAGCAAGAAAGAGTATAAATACGACCCAGTTCCGCCCTCAAAAATTAAAAGGCTTTAAATTAACTATTTTTATTATAATAAGTTATCTAATCTTTTCATAAGCTTTATCTTATTATTATTGAATAAAAAATAATTATTGACAATTGTATTTGTAATGCTTTAGTTTCTTTTCATCTAATATTATAATTTTTTTATTAAAGCGTTCTAACTCTTTTAGTTTGCTATTATTAATTTCTTTTTTAGCCCATAAATACATTTGCTTTAACATCTTTAAATCTGCTTTATATGGAGATGGTTCTAGATTTATTTTTTGCTTAATCCATCTAAAAAAAATCCGTCTATAAAGTGTTAGGGGAGATAATTTTAAATATATAATAGTATCTGCTTTTTCTAAACCATCATCAAAACATTTTTTGCCAACATTTTCAATTATCCAGCTTTCATTATCAATTATTTCAGAAAATATTTCTGAAATTTCTTTATCATTTCTTCTAATATCACCATTATAACAATGCTTCCAAACAACATTATCAAGTTCATAATATCTAATATTTAAATCATTTGATAATTTTTTGGCTAATGTAGTCTTGCCGCTTCCTACTGCTCCTAAAATATATATTTTACACATAACATCACCATTATTTCTCTTGATTTTGTAATTCTAGTAGTTAGTAGTATAATAATAACATATTCTCGATTACTTGACAACGCTAACTAAATAATTATCTTTAAAATTTGATGTATAAAAAATATTTTTTTCTTTTTCATAAATCATAGTTATCCGCTCACAAGCTTTTTTTAAACCATCATATGATAATGTGAAAGGAGAAAAAAATGAACGAAGAAATAAATAATATTAATTTTGAAGATTTACAAAATACAAAACCAAATAGTGATGATTGCTTATGTAAAGTAATTGATTGTTTAAGTAAAAAATGTGTTAATTGCCCAACCGGTCCAACTGGCCCAAGAGGAGCAACAGGCCCAACAGGTCCACAAGGAGCAACAGGCCCAACCGGTCCACAAGGAGCAACCGGTCCAACAGGTCCACAAGGAGCAACAGGCCCAACAGGTCCACAAGGAGCAACAGGCC